>Ga0192647_101579_pt1 | contig 14801 bp, 13 predicted proteins | sample LauGreFa1BDMLBSN_2_FD_133046 | JGI IMG/M metagenome (GOLD analysis project Ga0192647, IMG submission 133046) | Freshwater lake microbial communities from Lake Michigan, USA - Fa13.BD.MLB.SN - reassembly | ecosystem: Environmental > Aquatic > Freshwater > Lake | place: Lake Michigan, USA...
CTAGGGGAGAAAGTTTTCTTGTAGCAAGCCGATTTACCTAATGACCGAATTAAAAGTAATAAAGAAAAACCAAACTGATAATGAAAAATTCACATTAGTGGTAAATTGAGTTAATTACATATTAACTTAAAGATGACCTTCCAAATAATAGCCAACCCTTCATGCGACCTCATCAACAAGATGAAGTGGGGCCAACACGCTACCACCCCAGGCCATGTCGGCATATGGACTTTGCTAGAACCTGCAGGAACCCAAAACCACGCCCCCCAATTGTGCTGGGCAGATGAAGAAACACTGGTTTGCGTATGGATGGCAGGCGGCCAAGAAGGTACCTCTGGCATGTCCATTTTTGGGGCAAGCCTTAAAAAGGGTCGCACAAGGTGGAGTGGTCCTAAGCTCATCTCTCAAAATGCAGACAGCTCTGAACAAAATCCTTTGTTGTTCAAAGGAGGTGACGGCCGTCTACATCTGATACATACCGCTCAGACAGCGCGTGATCCTTCAGACAGAAGTTGGCAAGAGACAGGTTTGCCTTTCTCCATGCAATGGACCGCAAAGTTAAATCATCAAAGCACACCAAGATGGGGTGCTCGTTGGACTAAGGCCGAATTGTTGATGTCAGAGCCAGCGTTTTGTAGACACCCTCCAACCAAAATAGCAGATGGAAAGTTTTTGTTGCCCATTTACAGAAGCTTGGACACCGGTAGTGCCTTTGCTGATGATCACAGCCAAGTCATCGAACTAAATGACAAGGCAGAAATGAAGGGCAAAGCAATAGACGTCCCTGAAAGCAAGGGCCGAGTTCATGGATCGCTGGTGAAGAGCGCTGATGGCAATCATTTGCTTCAATTCTTTAGAAGCAGGCGAGCAGATCGAATTTACAGATCCATAGGAAATCAAGATGGGACAAACTGGTCCATTCCCGCTCCAATTGAATTACCCAACAACAACAGTTCAATACAAGCACTCAGACTGAGCAACGGCCTATTGGCCATCATATTCAACAGATTCGGATTGCCACACCAACCAGTGAATCAAGATTGGGGAACTGCCCAATGGCCAATGACGCGTTGGCCTCTGTCAATCGCCATCAGTGAAGACGATGGCATCACCTGGCCGTGGATCAGAGACATCGACTACGGCCAAGGATTTTCGGGTCAAGCCAATTGGCACTTGAATGGCCCCCTTGCGTATCCAACAATTGTCGAAGGAATACCTGGAGAGTTACACATTGCCTATTCTTGGGGAGCACGCACCGCTATCAAGTATGTGTGCCTCACGGTGGGTGAGGTCATTGGCCAGTCAAGGTGAAAAAATAGACGACAGTTCATCTACAAACTGGTTGTCAACTGAGCCTAGATAGCTTTTCAGACGAAACCACGCACTGATTAGCTCATACCTAGAGCGCGTTAAGTCAAGTTGAACTTGTGTGAGCTGGTTCAAATTTTTCATCACATCAAATTCGGTTCTTGTACCGGCCAAAACGCCCTTCTGGTTGGAAATCACGGCCTGCTTGGCTGACACCACTGCCACCTCAAAAGCTTCTACGCGTTTAATGCCTTCTTTCACGGCACTGCTTTCTTTGTGAATCTGAACGCGCAAATTGTTCGAAGCAAAGGAAATTTGCTCTTGTGCTTGCTCAAGTTTCGACAATGCTTGTCGTACTTGCGAGTTAATCAGCCCACCTGAGTAGATGGGCACATTCAATTGCAAGCCTACAACTCGGCTGTTGTTTCTGGTGGAGACAAAGTAACTGCTCTCACCAGAGGTTTGGTTTACCTGGGCAGTGAGGTCCAGTGTAGGGTGATGGCCCGCCTCTGCTTGCTTGATCATGGCCTGAGCAATTTCAACGTCCAGCTTTTGTGCTTTGAGCTTAGGGTTGTTTTGTATGGCTTGCTCAAACAATTGTTCGGGTGTCAGATGTGAAAAAGCATAGGTCTTGAATTTATTTAAATTCAATGGGTAAAGAGAAGACACGCTAGTACCAATGAGTAACTCCATCTGCATCTTAGATACCAAAATGGACTGGTTCACTTGAATTTCATCGGCCACTATTTTGCTCAACTCGGCTTGAGCCTCGTCTACATCGGTGCGCATGCCCTGGCCCGCACGAAGCCCTGCCATGGCCGCTTTCAGTCGTGTGTTAACCAACTCCTTTTGCGATTCAAGAAACACCTTGCGGTCGTTTGCCAATAACAAGTTGAGGTAAGCGTCTACAACCCGCAGCGTGACTTGCTGGGTCTCTTCTTGAAAATAAAAGGCAGCTTGCTCGGTCTGTGCTTTCGCAGAATTAACGCCAAACATCTGCTTGCTTCTGAAAATAGGTTGCCGCAAGCTAAGCACCTTAGAGCTTGAAGGATAACGCTGCTCTGGGTTTTCTGTGGCGCCATTGGTGAGCTGCTGCTGCACCTTGTTGCTATTGCTGGTAAAAGAGACGCTGGGAAGAAGCTGCGAGTAAGCCTGAGGCAGATACTCTTGGCTTTCCCTAAATTTGGCATTGGCCAAAAGCCACTGAGGGTCATTTTTTCTTGCAAGCTCAACCAACGCACCCAGCCCTTGCGAGAAGGCGGGCACACTGGCAAGCCCTGTGCATAAAACCCCAAGCCACAGAATTTTTAGAGTTAATTGGCGCATGTTCATTGTTCCTTCATGGAGGCGGCAATGCGCTTGGTCAATGGGCTGACCAAGTACTGCAACAGGGTTCTGCTGCCCGTTTTAATCACAATTTCTACAGGCATACCGGGTTGCATTTTTTTCGAACCGAGTGACTTCAGGCCTTCTTCCGTCACATGCACCCTGGCCAAATAGTAGGGCATAGCGTTTTGCGTGTTGTCGGTGAGCGCATCGCTAGAAAGAGTTTTCAGTACACCTGGCACCACCAGTTGTGGCGAGTCTGAGAAAGATGAAAATCGGACGTCCACTTTGTCACCCATCTTCACCCGGTCAATCAAGTGGGGGGCTATTTTTGTTTCTAACACCAACTTCTCTTCGCTGGGCACAATTTCCATCATGCGCTGCCCTGCTTGCACCACCGAGCCTACAGTTTGTACGCTAAGGCCCACCACCTGACCCGCAACGGGTGACTTGATTTCTGTGCGTTCTAGCTCTTGTGTAGCCGCCTTGTACTTTTCAGCCTGAGACTGTATGTCTGGCCTGATTTGCGTCAACCCTTGCTCAACCTCTTTCATAAAATCAGCGCGAAGAGACATTTGCCGCTGTTCAATTTCCAAGATGGCTTGCTTGGCGCGAATTTGGTTGGCTTTGTTTTCTGCAATTGAGCTTTTGATTTCCGAGACACCGCGCTCTAGTTCATGCCTTTTGCTCATTGGTGCGTAGCCATCTTCAACCAAGTTACGAACGCCCACCAAATCTTTTTCAAGTGAATTGAGTTGTGCGCTTCGGTTGATGTCAATCTGGCCACTGGTTTCTACAATCGATCTCTGTCCTATGGAGGACTCACGCAACGCACCCAGTGCAGAATCTAGACTGCTGCGCCGAGCTTGAAGCAGTTGCTTTTGAAGTTTGAATTGGTGGTTCAATTGCTTGTCTTGTAAAGCCATTTCCGTTAACTCTGGATCAAAAGTTATAACGCTTGAGCCTGCTTGCTCTGCCAACAATCTTGCCTCAATGATCTTTAGGTTGAAAAATTGCTGGCGGATGGTTTCGTATTGGGCGCGAACCATTTCATCAACCAGCTTAATGAGGGTTTGATTTTGCGTCACAGCTTGGCCTTCGCTGACCAAGACTTCTTTGACGATGCCTCCTTGTAGGTGTTGAATAGCCTTGCGCTTTGTATCAATGGACACCAAACCTTGTGTGGGTACCCCTTCGTCCAAGGGAACAAAGGCGGCAAACAAAATGAATCCGCCCAGGCCCAGGCCCAAGACCCACATGCCGATCCGCTTTACCTTGGCTATTTCGGCCGACAGTTGGGATTTGTCTGTGACATCTGTAACGTCGCTCATTTGAGCAAATTCTTTGGATTGAGCCATGGCTGTTTTAGGTGTTGACATAATGTTTCTTTTTCAAATATCGGAGAGCTTGGCTTGTGCATTTGGCAAGTCCATTTGTACGTCTCGTATGTTGCTGACCTGCCCGCTCTTCATCTCAACAATGCGATCTACAAAAGCCAACAATGACTCTCGGTGGGTGATCAAGACGATGGTGGTACCGGCAGCTTTCAGTTCCTTCAAAACCTCCTCCAAAGCTTTTACGCCTGCCTCATCGAGGCTGGAGTCGGGCTCGTCTAAGATCAGAATTTGTGGGGTGCCATAAATGGCGCGTGCCAGGGCAACACGCTGTTTTTGCCCCGAGCTCAGTGCGCCTCCCTTGCCTGTAATCTGGTGGTCATAGCCAGATGGCAAATGAAGGATGGTTTCATGCATACCTACATGCTGAGCAGCCAAAATTACCCTCTCGTGATCTACTTCCGACATCCGTGCAATGTTTTCGGCAATGGTGCCATCAAACAATTCAACGTCTTGTGCCAAATAGCCCACCTGAGGACCCATGAACTCTCGGTCTATTTCATGGATGTCTACGCCATCGAAGCTTACTTGGCCTGCAAAAGATGGCCAGATACCCAATATGACTTTGGCCAGTGTTGACTTGCCAGAGCCCGATGCGCCCACCACTGCGATGGCTTCTCCGGGCCTGACTTGCAAAGACACCTCGTGCAAAATAGGTGTTTTCCGAGTAGCAACTTTGACACTAATATTTTGAAGTTCAATGGCGCCCTTCAGTGCATGACTTTTGCCACGTTGTACCTCTTCAGGAAACTCGTCAAATAACTCTTCCAAGCGCTTGGCCGACTCAAACGATTGTTTAAATCCGCGCCATCCATTGACCATCATATCTAGAGGTGCCGTAGCGCGAGTCATTAGTAAGTTGGCTGCAATCATGGCACCCACCGTGAGCTCACCTTCCATCACCAGCAAGGCACCTACACCCAAGGCCAACGATTGCTTGAGGATGGTGATTTCCTTGGTGGTTGAAGTTAATTTCGACTCTAGGTTTTCCGCCTCTGTTCCCGTTTTCAATACTTCTACTTGGCGCTGCCACCATCTGAGTTTGAGGTTATTGGCCATTCCGTGCGCTTCAATAACTTCGGCATTGCGCAGCTTGCTGTGTACAAACCGATTTAGTTCGGTCTCTTCTTCCAAAGATTGATCCTTACTGTCCTTCGTCATCTGAGCTGAAAACCAAGCCACCAAAGTCAAATTCACGCAAAACACAATGGACAAGTATCCCAGCCAAGGGTGCAGTAAAAACATGATGACGATGTAAAACGGCGTCCAGGGAGCATCTAGCAACGCATAAATACTTTGCCCTGTAAGTGTTTGCCGAAGTTGCGCCAAATCGTTGAAGGGCTGAAGGGTCGATTTTTGCGTTTGCTTAAGTCGATTCAAAAACGACACTCGAAACAAGCGTTGACTCAAGGCCAGTTCTAAGTTCACACCAGCGGCAATCAACACCTTTGAACGAGCCCACTCTGCAAAGCCCATGGTCAGCATCAAGCCAAAAGTAATGATGCTGACCACCACCAAGGTGATCTCGCTTTTGCTGATCATCACTCGGTCGTAGATTTGAAGCATATAAAGCGTAGGTACCAACATCATGATGTTGGCCACAGAAGAAAAAACTAGCGCCAAAAGCAGCTCTTGTTTGTAGGTTCTTGCCAGTTGCGAGAACAACTTATTTGGTTTCATGAGCGATTTTATGTTTTGCATGCTTCAATTATTTCGACGTTAATTTAGAAGCTTGCTCGGCTGTGATTGTTTTCACTTCTTTGCCTGCTAACTTGTCAAGAACTTGGTCTCGAGGGCCAAAAATCTTGGGTTTTCCACCCTTCATGACCAGTATTCGGTCTGAATATTTCAAGATATCTTTTTTATGCGTAACCACCACCACCGTGGTACCAGCTTCTTTCAGGTGTTGCAGAAGTTTGTAAAGTGCATGGTTGCCCTCCACATCCAAATTGGCGTTGGGCTCATCTAACACCACAAACCTTGGGTTGCCATAAATGGCCCTTGCCAAGCCCAACCTTTGTCTTTGTCCACCTGAAAAAACTGTGCCATCCTCGCCCACCTGTGTGGCCAATTTGTCAGGCAAGTTGTTGATGAAATCAGTCAGGCCTACTAGTTCAATGGCTTTTTGCAACTGGGCTTCATCTAACTCACCGAAACGAGAAATATTCTCGGCAATAGAGCCCTCAAGCAATTCAATATCTTGAGGCAAGTAACCAAGGTAGGCTCCTAGTTCGTCTTTGCTCCAATTGAAGATGTCCACATCATCTAGTCTGATAGAGCCAGACATGCTGGGCCACACACCAACCAACATTCTGGCCAATGACGATTTACCAGATCCCGAGGGCCCCATCACAGCAAGGCACATGCCTTGTTTCAATGAGAATGTGACATTGCTCAGAATAATGGCCTTGGCACCAGGCGCGCGTGCACTTAGATTGTCAACATGGAGTACGCCCTTTGGCGGCGGTAAGGTCATGCCACTGACAGGTGGTGGGTTTTCAGACAAAAACTCATCGAGGCGAGTGTAGGCGTCGCCTGCCGTCACAATCGATTTCCAGCTGCCAATGAGTTTAACCAAAGGCTGTATAGCTCGACCGCCAATGATGGAGGCAATGATCATGGCACCGCCGCCATCCGGCAGTTCACCCATGAGCGTGAGCCAGCACCCCAAGCCCAAAACCACTGAGCCTTGACCAATCATGACCAATTTGGACAAGGTGGCGCCCAAACTTTGGCTGCGTGTGGCCTCTGCCATTTTATTGATGTGCTCACGCTGGATTTCTTCCCATTTATTTTGCACGTTTCGCATCATGCCCATCGCATGGATGGTTTGTGCGTTGCCTGCACTGTCGGCCACATACAACTGCGCTTGAGCGTTGGCCTTTTGAGCAAACTTCACACCAGGGCGGACCATAAGCTCAGTCCAGTAACCAATCAGAAACAACAGCCCCACAGCGCACAAGGTGACCACTCCCATTCTTGGATGGATGAGGTAAACCAGTGCGATGAAGAAAATGCTCACAGGTGTGTCCAAGATGGCCAACATGCCTGGTGATGATAGAAAAGAACGAATGGTTTTGAGGTCTTGAAGGGCCAAGCGAGATGTGGAAGACCGGGTTCTCAAAAAGCTTCTGTAACTGGCCTCAAACACACGTACACCCATTTTTTCGTTGAAAGCCACAGCCACCGCTTGCATCAAGCGAAAACGAACCCACTCTAAGAACCCAGATGCCACCAAAAATCCTACGAGCATGAGGGTAACGACCAGAAGCACATGCTCACTTCTGCTGTTGAGTACAGGACCATAGACGTCCTTCATGTAACCGACAGGAGCCAAAGACAAAAGATTGGCCACCAAGGTAAACAAGAATGCATTGCGAATATGAGAGGCGTTTTCAAACAGCGCAGTCCTCAACTCAGAATATTGGAATAATTTTTTCATGCGGCTAAAGGCTCTGGATATGAATCGGGAATAACTTTGACGGAAGGTTTGATTGGCAATGAACTTTCTGCATCCTCACTGAAAACAAACCTCAGGTAAAACAAGTTTTTCTGGCGCAGTAAGGACAACTCTTTTAATTTTTCAATTCGGAGCTTTGTTTCGATGGCTTCACTCAAATTGATTTGAATGTGCATCCGTCCGTCTAGGGTAAAAATTGACAACGCATTCTTCTTCAAGGTCAGCGTATGCTTGTCAAAAAAAACAGGTGTGGTGTCAGAGAACTTAAGGATTGGAAGCGGCTGGCCTGATTTGGCCACCGCCGTCCACCGACTGTTTGGATCTTGGAAAATTTCCTTGGAAGCTTTACTGACAGTGTGAATAGCGTTGCACACCATTTGAGAGCCTAGCGAGGGGAACTTCTCACGCATACTTTTGTAGGCCAAGTGATGCAAGGTGACACGGTGCCAGCTTCTAGAGCGCGACACAAACAAGGCCGCAACATCACAAGCCATTGCAAAGGTTTTCTGCAGGTCAAGCAGTTTGAGCGCCTGTTCGGGGCTCACAAGTAGTTTGATCTGAAGGGTATTTTTCATATAGGAGATATTAGCACAATCTCCTATATGAAATTTAGGTCACTTTATGTTGAAGCAAATTATGCCAACCCAATAAGCCAACCACCTTCTGATTTTCAATGCAAACAATGCGGCTGATGCGCTTTTCTTCAAAGATGCGCAGGGCATCGCTGGCCAGCGTTTGGGCGTCGATGGTCAGCGGCCGACTGGTCATGAAGTTGGACACAGGCTGAGACAATTTCTCATCAAAATGCCCCTTGCTTTGCACAATGAGGCGGCGCAGATCGCTGTCTGTAAAAATGCCGCTTAGCTTGTCGCCACCACTTAAAATTAAAATAGCCCCCATTCTGCCAATGGCCATTTCTGGAATAACCTCGGTTAACAGAGCGCTGGCTTGACGGTGGGGAATTTCACTGATGGGTTGCATCACATCTCTTACGCGCAAGTAATACTTACGGCCCAAGGCTCCCATTGGGTGGGTTCTGGCAAAGTCTTCGGTGGTGAAGCCCCTGGCTGCTACCACGGCCATGGCCAGTGCATCACCCAGAGCCAGTTGCACCGTGGTGGAAGACGTTGGCGCCACCCCCAAAGGGCAGGCCTCTTCTTTTACGCCAGAGTCAATGTGCCAATCGCTCAATTTGGCAATGGCACTATTGGGCTTGCCGGTCATGCCTATCACTTTGACATGGAATCTTTTGGCAAATGACACAAAGTTGACCAGCTCGTCTGTTTCACCACTGTTAGAAAGTGCCAACAAAATGTCGCCTTCTGTAATCATGCCCAAATCACCGTGCCCCGCTTCGCCCGCGTGAACAAAAAAAGCAGGGCTACCTGTGGAAGCCAAGGTGGCAGCAATTTTGCGCCCTACATGGCCACTTTTGCCCACACCGGATACTACGATTCGCCCTTGGCATTTCAACAAGGCATCCACTGCCTGCAAGAAGTTGTTGTCTAATTTTTGAGCACTGTCCAAGAGCGCTTGCGACTCCTCTGCCAGAACATCTCTTCCAAGTTTGAGCAAATCGCCAGAGTAAGTAACTGCCACGTTTAAACCTTCATCCCTTGTTGTGTCCGAGCGTAGGTGCTGTGCCATTCGTCAGACATCGGAGACTCCCAATAATCTTTGAAGCAGGGGGTGCCAAGGGTGTAGTGCAGCAACTTGGCGTTGTAGTTATCGTCATACTCAGAGGCTAGCCAATTCCACTCTTTTGAAAACTCACCCACCAGGCTGTCGTCTAGCCATTGGAATCTGTGCAAGAATGCGCCCGTTTTGCCCATGATAAATTCTGGTGTCATCACTTGATTAGCGGGGTGACCACAATTCCATAGAACCACACTCGACCAGTTTTTACGGGGGTAGTCTTGGTTTTTATTGCCCAAGTATTTGCCTGAGGCCTTTGTTTTGTAGTCATGCTTGGCGCACAACACCGCCTTGGACTCATCGCGCTGGGCCCACAGCTTGGCAATGTCTTCACGACAAATCATGTCACCATCTGCAAAGATGGCCCAACCGGAAAAATCAAACAAAGAAGGTGTTAGGAACCTTGAGTAGATGAACGCATTACTTCCGTCATTGTGCGTATCTTTATAGTTGGAAAAGCTGTTCAAAGCTAGGGGCGTAAAAGACAAAGGCTCACTGGCTTTTTCCAAAATACTTTGGCAAAAGGTGTGATACGCCACCGCTTCTCGTTCGTCGTACCCGATAGTGATTCTGATCATTTTGCGATATGAATTTTTAAACTATAAATTGTTCAACAGTGATAGATTAACGCCAATCGGCACCTTGATTAAGACTTGCGCAGATGAACAGACCCTCACCTTTGCCGGTTCTGATGAATTGTTGAATTTGGAAAAATCCTGAAAACAATGTGAACCAATAACCGAAAGGCATCTGAGTGACATGGGCATTTCTGCCATCAGGCAAGGTTTTACCTGCTGGGTAATTTGCAACAGAGCAGATGAACACCTTGCCGGTACGTTCTCTGATTTCAGACAAAACGTGCGACATAGCACCAAATTCAACGTGCTCCATTACATCCAAACACACCACCATGTCAAAGGTGTCTTTGGGCATCACAGAATACTCATCTGAAGCAACGTCAAATCCCTCAACACGCATACCAGGCAAATTAGTTTTGACGTATTCAATGAAGTGTCCCTTGCCACAGCCGTAATCCAAAACACTACCAAAGTTTTTCTTTTGAATTAAGTTTTTAATGATGGGATAGTGTTTGGCCGTAACGTTACCAACGCCAAATGACTCACTTTTGTCATGGAGTTGCTTGAGTTGTGCTGCGTAACTGTCTGATGCTAGATTGCTCATGGTTAACCTTAAATAGCTGAAGTAAATCCGAAACCGGCCAAAGTACAGTGAACATTGAGACGGGCCGACAGGATGATTTCACCGCAATTGGGTGCTTTGTTGCGTCCATACCCCTTAATAAGAATAAAGCCACGTTTAACCTTTTCAAATGATTTGAGTCCACTTGAAACCTCTGCTTCATTGGAAGCATTACAGAACAAAATATCGATGGTGTTCACATCGCCATTGCCGATGTCTGCCATGGTTAAATTCGAATTGAGTTGTGTTTCAAATCTTTGAACTAGCATCTTTGCAAAAGGATCTTTTGCGTCGACCCCTTGAATGCCTCGAGGCGCGTGCACTTGAATTTGACTGGCCTGATCACCAACCAAAGCACTCACTGCCAGTGAAGGTAAAGTCATAGATTGCGACAATTGAAAAACTCGAACCTTATTTGGGGGGCGAATTTTACAAACTGACGCATGCACAAAATCAACGATGGAGTACATCTCGTAAGTGACGCGCTCTGCTCCGAACATTTTCAAAAAGGCGCTGCTGGTTGAAGTTTCGCTGTACAAAAAATCACGGCGATTGAGCACGCACATTTCATTGTCGGAAATGACGCCCTGAGGGTCTTTTAACTTGTCTTTGATCAGGTCGTAAAGTTTCATGCTGCTCTCACTTTGGTCAAGGCTTTTTGGGCAACACCCTCAAAGAATTCATCATTCGATTGACTGACCTGCTTGCGATGGATCTTGATATCTGGATAGGCAATGCTGGTGTCGCCCTCCAAGCCCCATATGAATGGCGCCCCGCGATCAGATAACAGCAAATGAACGCTTCTGCCCGCTGCACCAGCAAAGTGCACCAAGGCTGTAGAAACAGAGATGATTTCGTCGCAAGCACACATAAGTGCAAACCAGCCGTCTAGGTCCTTCTTGAAGTCTAGGCCGTCAATCCATCTGATGTTCTTGTACTTGGAAGCCAAGTATTCCTTCTCTTTGGAAACCTCACCGTATTGCAAAGAAACAAAAATAGTGCTTTGATCTTTGAAAATAGGGTCCCAAAGTTCAATGTCCAATGTTTTGGTTTTTTGAGCGCGCTCCCAATATCCGCCCTTCCATGAAAAGCCAACAATGCGATCGGCGCCCGTTTTCTTCAACAAAATTTCTCTGAATTTGGCCAACTTTGCTTGGTCAGGGTTCAAATAAATCTGACGATTTTTAATGAAATCTTCTTTGCTGCTGCGGTATTTTTTCTGGAATGAGCCAATGGGAACATAGCCGTTTACCACCTCGGAGTTGGCCGACAAAAACGGGCCCGAGCCATAAGGGTGAACTGGCAATTCTGGAAAAGAGCGTTGCAAGATGGGTCGGAAACGCTTTTCTGCAATCAGCACCGTTTTGGGATAGTCATTTAAAAACTGCCGCAGGACGCCTAAGAACAAAACCTGATCGCCAATGCCCTGCTCGCAAACTGCGTAGGTCCACTTTTCAGGGTCAATGGTGTCCATGTCGGTGATGCACTTGGCGCCTTCAAACAGCTTTGGCAGTGGGCGTCCAATTTTGCCAACCTCTGGTAAAAGGCCGTTGTCGTAGTTAACCCAACCTTCTCCGAATTCGCCCAAACGCAACTGAACCAATGACATATTCCAACGAGTGGCGATGTTTTTGGGGTCTTTTTCTAAAGCAGCCTTGAACGACTCAAGGGCTGCAACAGGGCTTCTTTCAGCCAGAGTATCGGCTTTGAGTCGAATAATTTCGTGCTTGTCGCCAAAATGCTTTTCTGCAATGACCAGCATTTCGTCGGCTTCGGTCTTCATGAACAAAGACCTGTAGCAAGAAATGAGGCCACTCAAGACTGAAACATTGGGCTTTTCTAGATCTAAATGTGGCTTGAGAATTTCCAATGCTTTGGAATAGCTTTGCTCTTGGAGCAAAGCCGCTGCAAAATTGATGCAAACACTCTGGTTTTTGGGCATAGCCGCATGGGCTTGCTCGCCAAAAGCCACGGCCTTTTTAAAGTCCCGCTTTTTAATGTAGGTGGGTATGAGGTTGGCCAAAGCCAAGTGTTGCTTTGCATTGAGCTGAAAGCTTTCAAGCAATAACTCTTCGGCCAGGTCAAAGTCCTCTTTTCGAAGGGCGACGACACCTTTATAAGCTAGGCCGGCGGATCTGTTGTAACGAGAAATGACTTCTGAGATCTCCAAGGCTTTGTCTAGGAGGTTATTCTTGAGCGCATCATCGGCATCGGCCGCCAACTTCATTAATTCGTTTTGCTTCATGGTTCGGGTGCGTCTGTATTTCCCAGAGCCTGACCCCTAGGTTTTTTTGTTGGCGAAATTGCTACTATTTTAGTCGTAAAACCGTAATACAAAGCCAGATATGAGGCAGCTTATCCCAGTTTCAAGCTATTTGAATCACTTCAAAACCCTTGATAAGGTCGTCCAAGGCCTTCATCTGGGAAAGGAAGGGCTTTAGAAGATTCAGGGGCAAAGCACTGGGGCCATCGCACTTGGCCTGGGAAGGGTCTGGGTGGGCTTCAATGAACAACCCGGCGATGCCAATTGCCAAGCCAGCTCTAGCCAACTCCACTAGTTGCTCTCTTCGGCCACCCGAAGCTGCTCCTAGGGGATCTCGGTTTTGCAGTGCATGGGTCGCATCAAATATGAGGGGCTTATTGCCAGTGACCTTTTTCATCACGCCAAAGCCCAGCATATCGACTACCAAATTGTCGTAGCCAAACATGGTGCCGCGGTCGCAGACCCACACGTGGGAGTTTCCTGCGCTTTTGAACTTATCCACGATGTTTACCATTTGGCTAGGGCTGACGAACTGTGGCTTTTTGATGTTGATGGTTTTGCCAGTCTTGGCCATTGCCACAACCAAATCTGTTTGCCTAGCCAAAAAGGCAGGAAGTTGAAGAACATCGACCACCTCTGCCACCGGGTCGACTTGAAAAATTTCATGGACATCCGTTAGCACGGGCACCCCAAACTCCTTCTTGACCTCTTGCAAAATCCGCAAGCCTTCCTCCATGCCAGGGCCTCTGAAAGAATTGATGGAAGACCGGTTGGCTTTGTCAAACGAGGCTTTGAAAATATAGGGAATGTTCAAGGCACTGGTCACTTTGACAAATTCTTCACAGGTTTTCAAGGCTAGGTCTAAATCTTCCAATACATTAAGACCGCCAATTAATACAAAAGGATTCTCATTGTTGGTGATGGCCGTGGGGGAAGACATAGGGTTAGTTTTCATGGATTGTTTTGAAATTGAATTAACTTTGAGGCATTGGCTAATTATTAAACATTTGTAGATTGCTGCCCAGTCAGCCAATCTGGAAAACTAGCAGCCACAAGCCAACCCGCATGCTTGGATTTGACGAACAGCATTTCAATGAAGGCATGAGTTTCTCGCCTAGATAAGCTTAGGGTGGTTTCTTGAGATGTGCCTTTTAGTGTTAGTTGTGTTTGGATGCTGCTGAGTTTCAGGTTGATTTCTAACAACAGATGAGCGCCGCCTAAATTCAAAACCGGAGAGGATTCGTTTTTAGGGTGCGGGCCATCGAACTCCAGGGCTAAGCTGTGTTCTTGTTCAAGGTTTCGAGGTGCGTTTGGTAAATAGTCACCCATAGAAGGCAGAGCCACCTCTTCCAACTTTGCCGTCCAAACCTTCAGTAGGCGAAATAATAATTTTCTAGTCAACAGCCACGACATATCCACCTTTGCTGCAACGATTTTGAGCAGCATCCTGTCTTCTGTGTCTAGGTAAGTTAGGTCAATTTGCACTGATTTAGCTCATGGGCTTTTTTGTTGGTACTAGTTTTTACAGAGCTGGACGAGTTAAATAAATTCGTTAGCAGAACTTTAGGTGATTTTAGCGGGAGTCCCTGGCTGTAATTAGGGTGGATTGGATTTTGGGCAATTCACCTGAACATTACGCTCACTACTAGTACGGACGAAGTTAAGGGTGGCGCTGGTGATGACGTTATCTCTGGAATTATTGGTTCTTCTGGCACTTACGCTGGTGGCGACAACATCTTGGGCGGCTCAGGTACTGACCTCTTGAAACTGCTCGACAACGATTCAACAGGTGCAGGCGTTGTATCTTTGGAAGGCGTCGAGCAAGTTAACGTGCGTATGCTTGAAGGTGCCACAACTACTTTGGATGCATCTGACTGGAATGGCGTTGCGACACTTTCTAACTACTCTTCTACAGCCGACTCAACATTGAGCGTGTCTGGTTTGACTATCGCTACAGATATCAGTGTTTTTGACGAATCAAATGTCAGCATTGATTTTGCGGACATCGCTACAGGCGCTGATACTGCAACAGTTATCTTGAATTCAGTTGGCTCCGGCACAACATCCACAGTTACTGTGGTTGCTGGCGGTACTGCTAACGTTAACTTGGACGCAACAGCTGCAGATACATTGGCTGCTGCTAATTTGACAGTCA
>Ga0192647_101586_pt1 | contig 14782 bp, 19 predicted proteins | sample LauGreFa1BDMLBSN_2_FD_133046 | JGI IMG/M metagenome (GOLD analysis project Ga0192647, IMG submission 133046) | Freshwater lake microbial communities from Lake Michigan, USA - Fa13.BD.MLB.SN - reassembly | ecosystem: Environmental > Aquatic > Freshwater > Lake | place: Lake Michigan, USA...
TATCCCCCTCCCTTTCGATATATAAAAAACCTTCGGTTTTTTATGCGCTCCGCGCAAAAATCTTTGGAAAAACTATTGACGAGAACTACGATTGGTGGCACAGTCTGTCCAATGAGCCAAAACCTCGCCTTCAAAATTCTCAAAAACGGTCACGAAAACAACTTGCTTACCCCAGCAAAAGGCGATGTCGGTTGGGATCTCGTAGCATCGTCTGAACCGCAGATCGTGTTTACCGACGATTCGAAGAAAACAGTTTTGTATGTCGAGTACGACACGGGAGTTACGATTCAGCCGCCAGATGATTTTTTCACCCTTGTGTTTCCTCGCTCAAGCATCAGCAAGTATGAGCTTTCGCTAGCAAATTCGGTTGGAGTAATTGATGCTGGGTATCGCAATTCGATCAAGCTGCGCTTCCGTTTTTTGGGCAAAAAGCTGACAAAGAAATCTTTAATTTATCAAAAGGGAGACAAGATCGGACAACTTTTGTTTATGCCTAGCTTTAACCTTTCTGCTCATCAAACTGATTCGCTGGATGAAAGCCAAAGAGGATTAGGAGGTTTTGGTAGCACTGGAATATGAAGCTTATTCCAGAAAAGATGGATGACTTATCCCTAATTGAAAAAGTTAGGGACTACGGAGATAGCTCTTGTTTTCAAGAGATCGTCAACCGTCACTCTGGGATCTACCTTCAGATGGTTCATAGTTACGCTCCACGCTCAATTGCCATTGACAATATCAATGATCTTATCGACAGCAAAGAATCTCATATCTACGACGCAATTCAAAACTTTGATGAGAGTCGCAACATCAAATTCTCAACATATCTTGGCAACCACACTCGCTGGTTATGCTTGAATGCGGCAAACAAGAAGAGCCATTGCCCGCTTGATGATAATTTTGACTGCGAGTTCGAAAGCTCAGAGTCTATTCAAAAGATTGAAAGCGATACGTTAAATAAAGTATTTAAATATATAGAAGATAGTGAAGATTCTCGCGTTGTAAAAATTTTTAAAATGCGCTATGTTTCGGTCGATGGTAAAAGAAAGATCGTTCCTTGGCGTAAGATAGCAAAAGAGATTAACCTTTCGATACAGGGATGCATTAATATTCACAACTCTACATTAAAAAAACTGAAGAAAAAATTTTATAAATCACATGATTAACTCAATCGTATTAGCAGGAAATGTGGTTGCCGACCCAGAGTCGCGCAGCACTCAAACTGGCAAGGCAATTGCCACTTTTCGTCTCGCCGTTAATAACCCAATCAACGATAAGGACGTTGTTTATATCGACGTTGATACTTGGGAAAAGCAGGCGGACTTTGTTACAACCTACGTAAAGAAGGGTAGCGCGGTTTCTGTAGTTGGCCGTCTGAAGCAGGACTCTTGGGAGAAGGACGGAAAGAAGCAGTCCAAGATTCTGGTCGTCGCGGACCGAGTAAATTTTGTTGGGGGCAAAAAGAAGGATACTGCTCAAGACGGTGAAGAGCAAGATGAGACTGCTCAACGCCCAGCAGTAAAACAAGCTGCAAAGCCAGCTGCCAAGGCTCCAGCCTATTCAAAGCCTCAGAAGCCTGCTCCTCTTGAGGACGACGAAGTACCAATGTAATGAAGATCGTCTTTGAAGCTCCATTAAACCAAGTTTCCTTTGGGAATGTTTGTTACAACTTCCTAAAGGAGTTCTATAAGCTTTCGATTTCTGATCCAAGCTTTAAAATCTCTATGTTCCCTATCGGGGAAGTTAAAACTTCCGCATTCGATAAAATGGACAAGGATTTTTCCGCTTGGGTTCAGTCGATTATCTCTAATCGATACTCGTCCTTATCAAAGGATGCGGTAAGTCTTAAGCTTTGGCACATTAATGGAGCCGAAAAGAGGATCTGTCCAAAACAGGTTCTTTATACCTTTTACGAACTTGATCAGCCAACTGTTGCGGAAAATGCAATAGTTGGTTCTCAAGATGCGGTGATCTTCTCTAGTTCGCACGCATCTAGGTGTTTTGCTAACGCTAATCTTGGCAAGGCGTATTCTACCCCTCTTGGTTTTGACGAAGACTTCTTCGAAACAAAGAAGACATACATGCCAGACAAGATCTCATTCTTGCTAATGGGTAAGTTTGAGAAGCGGAAGCATACTGATAAGATTGTTAAAATGTGGGCTAAGCGATTCGGGAACAATCCCAAGTTCCAGCTTAACTGCTCGATTATTAACCCATTTTTTAATCACGAATTGATGAAGAAGATTATTTTGGGTTATCGCGGCCTAGCTTGGAATATTAATGTTCTACCCTATGTCAGTACGAACTCAGAAGTTAATGATATTATTAATTCTTGTAATATTGATCTAAGCGGACTGAGCGGCGCAGAAGGCTGGGGTCTTCCAGCTTTTAATTCCACTTGTTTAGGTAAGTGGAGCGTTGTTCTTAACGCTACTAGCCATAAGGACTGGGCCACAGATCAGAACTCAATTCTAGTTAATCCTTCTGCTAAAATCGAAGCCTATGATGGAACATTCTTCAATAAAGGCAGTGATTTCAATCAAGGATGCATCTATGACTTCAATGAAGATCAGGCTATTGCTGCGATGGAGAAAGCTGTTACTCTTGTTGAGGCTGGCAAGATGAATGAGCAAGGTAGACTTACGAGACAAAACTTCACTTACGAAAAATCTGTAAGACAAATTGTCTCAATTATTAAGGGCATTTCCTAACTCTGCCTAGGAAAAGCTCTTGGCATAAGCTTTGCTAAATAGCACCATCACAACTATGTATTCAAAAACATATTATTATTCAGCAACAAGTGCCGCAAGCACTTATAACTATGTCTCTAACGTAGATGAAAACGGCGCCACAATCACCGTTGATCTACCAGGAGTCCACAAGGACAACGTGACCATCTCGTATAGTGACGTTGACTATACAGTTAAAATCGAAGCTCAAAAGAACAAGGCTAGCGTGTTTAGCCAAGTTTTTGATGTTTCCGAGAAGCTTGATATGCACAATGCGACGGCAACTATGGAACACGGACAGCTTCTATTTAGAATTCCAAACAAGAAGCCTCCTCAACTGAAAACAATTAAAATTACGTAAAATCTAGCCGCTTGAAAAAGCGGCTTTTTTATTCATAATAAAATATGCCACTTTACACATACGAGAACCCCAAAACCGGAGAAACTATCGATGTTCTGCAATCAATGAACGAGGAGCATTCATATACTGACGAAAACGGGGTGAAGTGGAAAAGGGTATACCAAATACCCAATGCATCGATAGATTCGCAAATAGACCCTCATAGCAGTACTGCATTCATTGACGCCACAAAGAACAAGAAGGGCACTTATGGCGACCTGATAGACAAGAGTAAAGAACTAAGCGAAAAGCGGGCAAAGACATATGGTGGCTCTGATCCTATAAAAGAAAAGTTTTTCAAGGACTATTCTTCAAGCCGTAAAGGAGCAATTCATCCTGACCAAAAAAAGACCTACGAGTCCAAGCGGGTTAAAGTAGAGTATTGAAATGCCCATAATATTGAAAAATGGAGCAGTATTTTTACATGTACCAAAGACAGGCGGAACTTGGGTAGCTAGTGTATTAAAAGATCTTGGCCTGATTGAAAAAAGAGTTAGCGTAAAACATGCTACTTTTTTATGCGGTAAAAGAGAGCTTTATAAAATGGCCGCAAGCAAGCTTAATAAAAGTAAAGAAATTCAGGCTCCCCCATTTTCTTTTTGCTTTGTCAGAAATCCAATAACTTGGTATGAATCATGGTTTAATTACATGAATCTTCCAAATATACAATGGCGAACATTTGGAGATGAAAATGATATTCGTTACTGGCACCCAAGTTGTATTTTGAATAAAATAGATAATACAAATTTTAATTCATTTGTACAAAGTGTAAATAAAAAAAGACCAGGATATGTCACAGAGCTATATGGCTGGTTCACAATGCATAAAATAAATTTTATAGGAAAGCAAGAAAATTTGTTAAATGACTTTATTAAAGTTTTAAATATAATGAATATTAATTTTGACGAAGATTTTGTAAGACAGTACCCCCGTCAAAATCAAAGCATTGCACCACAAAATGGGCTGGTATGGGACAAAGAAACTCTGATTAAAACTGCTATATACGAATATTCAGCTTTTGTAAGATATGGTTACGAAGAAAAGCTTTTTGAACTTGGTCTAAATTTTGAAAAAATAAAACAAAAATTAATTTTTTAATAAATTTTTAATTTTATCTATAACCATATCAGAGCTTATTTCTGAAGAGCACTCAAATTTTTTATTTCTTGGACACCACATCCAGTCAGATTTATCAAATTTTAAAGTTGAATCATTCCAGCAACCATTACAAACCGACTCATTAATAATTCTATAAGGAGTCTCAAACTCTGCAAGCGGTTTGCTAAAACCGCTAATGAGAACTACAGGCTTGTTCAACGCCCATGCCAACCAAGACAGACCAGATCCTAAGCCAATAAAAAATTCGGAATTATAGATTTGCGACATTCTCATCTCCAGCGGAAAGTTTCCAGTCTTATCTATTGCTCCCTTTGGAATATAGTTCATCTTCTTTTGATTTCCAAAAGAAGGAAAACGGTCAATGCACCAAACATCGTACCCTTTATTATTTAAATATTTTATTACGTCTTTCCAGCCATTTTCATTATTCCAGTATTTGCACTGAGCCGTGCTTTGTGTCGCAATAGTCACATATTTTTTATTTTTCTTAGTTGTATTTAAAAATGTCAAAATAGGCTTTTCCTCTTTAAAATCAAGGCCAAGAACTGAACTGGCAACTTTTTGCAATGGAATGGTCCGAGGATCAATTGCATTTTTGTTTTTCCAGTTTTCTAATGGGTAGCCTATACTGTAAATTGCATAGTAATCTTCCCTATAGCCAATATCAGAAATAAAACTTATATTCTCATAAGAGGAATCAAGTATTTCAGCCAACTCCTTATTTAGCACCAAAACATCCATCTTGCATCCGTGCTTAATTTGAAATCGGTCAATCTGACCAGTATAGGCAAGAATATCGCCAAGGCTTTGTGAGTCTATAATTATCAATACCTTCTTATCGTTAAGATTTAAAACTTGGTCAAATACGGTTTGACCACCTGATTCCACTATGATTCTCCATTCAACATAATAGGAGATCGCTGACTTCGACCACATATTATTTTTAATTTCTGAAGAATAAGTAATCTCGCCAGTCTTATTATTAATAAACTTTACGGTATAACTCTGATCAACTGGGCCGTTTATTGACACCTTAGCGGAATCAGTAAATGATACTTCGATAGCATTTTGAGCCTTTCTTGGTTCCTTAGACGACTTCTCAGTCATTGAGTAAATTTGGATTAAGCTGTCTTTCATAGGCTTTTTATCTTTTTAATGTTTTCCTTAAAGTCGCCATCTTTTAAATAACCAACTCCAGAGAACTTGTCGTACATATTCTTATAGGCTGGTAGATTATAAATTAAGCAGGGCAGTTTCCAAGACAAGGCTTCCCTGATAACCAGTGGCGATGTTTCTTTTTTTGAGGTGAATACCATCAAATCGGCAGATTGGTAAAACTTATCCACATCGCTTCTTTCGCCCCAAATTAAGCAGTTACTTGGTAAGTTTTTTAGAATCGGCTCCCAATACTCTTTAAAGTTAATTGCCATATTGCCAACAAAATGAAATTGAATCTTCTCGCCCACTAGCGCGCGCGCGTATTCTATTAACTCTTTTTGGTTCTTACCCTGAGTAAAAAGTCCAACGTTTAATACGTGCTTTACATCGCCAGTTAATCCCAATTCTTTTTTAAAACTTTTATCTGGGTTTTTAAAGTCTATTGGGTACTCAACTATCTCATAGCTAACGCCCATCTTTCCGTATAATTCAGCCTGCATTTCAGAAACAAAAATGAACTTATCCGGTAGGAAAATCTTACTTTCAGCCTTGTAATAAATTCCGTGACTGGTTTCAAATATTAAATAATTCCTACTTTTGCTGTATATTTTATACAGCATTTCGTGAGAGACAAACGTTTCTGGAAACTCCTCAAAATGAATTACATCTGGCGATGTCTCAGCTATCAAGTCCAGCAGCTTTTCTTTTGGCCGATTGCCTAAAGAAACAAATCTATCTTTTAAAAGATCTACTACTTGATTTCTTTGAACCGTATATTTATCTGATACAAAATTATATTCAACGCACCAGAGTTCATGCTTTTTTAAGCATTCCATCTTTTTTAAAAGATACTGAGGCAAACCTCCAGTTGATAAGTGAGGGGTTATGTAAAGTATTTTCATTAAAAATTTAAATCTTTATTTTGCCAAATTAAAAAATCATCACTATATCTTGCTTTTATTAAAGCGACTGTATCTTCACAAATTGTAAAATTGTTATCAGATCTTGTATTCATTTTTTTATCTGGAGCCGGTATATCAATGCTCCAATCTTCTTTTAAGTTTTCTAATGTAAAAATTTTAATCCTTTTATCTTTTAAAAAAAATGAAACACTTTTAAAGTGAATATTTAATTGTTTATCTTCTGTTTCTAAAAGGTATTTTGCAAAATCCAATGCCTTCCAATCTTTATTCAACTCCTTTGGAAAGTACATATTATTTTTTTGCCTATATACAAAAAAATCTTGATACATGCTGCAAAATCTAGATATTGGATTTCTGACTAATGAAAAATTAAAATACTTATCTCTATACTCTGGTTTTATTATTTTTTGATATTGCTGATCGTGAACCTGTAAAGGATTTTTTAATACAATACCGCTATTTAGATTTAATAAATGATTCTTTATTGTTGTTGATCCACTCTTTGGAATTGCCCAGTATACAATTTTTAAATTTTCCCATAAAGAAACATTATATTCAGAATATCTTTTATAAATTTCTTCGTCCGCATTAATTATTGACTTAAACCTTCTGCTAGATTGATTTTGTCCTATTACTATTTCATCACATTTTATGTAATCTATTTTGCAATACGAAGGCGGTAAGTTGTAATAATCTATTTTGAAGTTTTTTATTATTTTTTGCAGCGTTCTTTGATCCCATTCTTTTGGATTTTGATTGTTTAATTTAATCCATTCATCCAATATTTTAAAGCTTATTTCAGAAGGTTTTAAAAAAATAGTGCCGCTAAGGAGTTCATCCTTGCCAGCTATCCTATAATAACAAAACGCAATATCCTTTTCTATTTCATAAAAGAGCACTGGATTCTTTTTTAGCACCGCATCGGCATCTAACCACACAATTGGAGTTTTAAGCTCTTGTAGTTTTGATTTTAGTATCAAGGCTTTCTGCTGACAGTTTTTTTCCCAAGTTCCAAGATTTTCAAAACCAACTATGTGCTCACAGCTAAATCCAAACTTATCTAGTGAAGTTTTTAAGTTTTGAACTTCTTTTTCGTATGGAGTATTTTTGGTATAGCCACTAACTATTTGAAATTTGTTCATCTATTTTAAATTTTTTTTCATTTAAACTATTTACATAGAAAAATAAAGTATTCTTGTCTTTTATTTGTCTTTGTAAAAAAGCCATACCAAAGCGATAAATTTTATCCGATCTCTTTATTGAATAAATAAATCTTTTAAGATAGTTTTCAAAAAAATCATTCTCGTTTTTAAACATAAAGCTAGTGTCATACGGAACAGAGCATATCTTGCCTATTATATTTGATTTTGGATTTATTTTTTCTTTTGAATGATATATAGAATTGTTAAGTGTAAAGCAAAAATTTAATGTCGATACTGCAATTGATCCACATTTTTCTTCATCACTTCCATAGTCTATATATGTATCACAAATTGAAACTATCCATCTAGCGTTTAATGTAGTGCATAACTCGTCTATATTATTACTGACAATTTCATCAAATAAGTACCAATATTGAATTTTTTTTCTTCTTAAAGCGCATATGCAATATTTTAATTTTTTATACTTGCATTTTATTTTCTTTACATCCTGCAATTCTGGGATATCTGAATCCTTTCTTCTTTGAAATGGAAAATGAATTCTATCAAGATTAGATACGCACGGATTTATATTGGCAATATTTTTTTTACAGCTTTGGCAAAAAACATTCATTTTTCTATAATAGCTGTATGAGGTAAATATTTTTTAAACCAAGTTATTTTTTTACCAAAAACATAATCATTCCAATTTTTTAATTTGCTAATTTTGTCAGCATCGTGAACAACTAAAGTCTTAGTAATATTAAATATTTTTGGAATTAACTCTAATCGGTCAATAGTAAACTGCTCGTTATCTAAAAATACCATTCCATACGAGCCTTCAAAAACATAGTCTTTCCATTTTTTTATTAACTCTCTATCTTCTACGTATTGATACTTGTCTAACCAAGCCTTATTAGAAGAAATAATTTTAAATTTTTTTTTCTGAAAATTAGCTATTTGATTTAAAATTGGAGTTGAATAATCTCCGCATCCTAGCTCCAAAATATCTCCCGAAGTAGATAGAGCCGCAAAAACTAAAGCTTCTTGATGAGTAGAATACGGGTCTGTAGTTCCTATTGCGGCGCACATATTAAAATTTAAAATATATTTGTAAGCTTTAGACCGTGTGATCTTTTTGATAAATGTTTGGCAATAATAGGATCTTTGCCAAGAAAAAATTCTTTATTTAAAATACACTCTTTATCTGGCATTATCTTTTTTATCTTTTTTCTAAATGAGTTCTTATGCTTTATAGTCTCTAATCCTTGAGAGTAGAAACAATATTCTGTAGTCAGAAACCCGCAGCTATATTTTTCTGTTTCCTGCCCATGCATTGTTTTTAATTTATAATTCAGATTTGATATTTTTTGTACAACTCTTTTTAAGAAACTCTGTTTCTTTTTTGCCGCCATAAAACAATTTTGAATTCTACATTTAAATTTTTTTCCTTTATGTATCGCCCTCATGTTCACTAGGATTAGGTTTTTTTTCAAAGGAAGCATATTTAAAGACCCATTTTCTGTCATTTTAAAATCACAGTCTAAATAAACTCCACCATGCTTATATAGAATCCAGTATCTAAGAATATCGCATGCATAGGCCCACTTCTTTTCCGAGAAGAAATATTGATATTTTTCTTTTACATTTTTAGGCATCTTATCTAATTCCGTATTAACTTTTTCATTGCCCCAAAATATATATTCCCAATCTGGGTGTCTTTTCTCTATTTCCTTGCAGTCAAATTCCCAGCTTCTTGGTATTGCCGATTCACCAATCCATATTTGATGAATTTTTTTTGGAATACTCATAAAATCTTTATCAAAACAATGGAAGTCTTTTTTGGCTTTAAGAAAGAAACTATTACCTCGAAATCTATTTGATTTTTTTCAACAAATTCTAAAAACGCAAGTGACTCACATCCATGAGTAATATCTATTAATTTATTATTTACTTTAAAATTTTCATCTTGGCCTTCTATGCAGTTAACAAATTCGTCAAATAAAATATATGGCTTATTATATTTGATAATACTTAGGCACTGATCTAGAACAAATCTAGTTGATGAATATATATCGCAGTCAATATGTATAAGATTTACTTTTTCTAGTAAATCTTGTTTTTCTATTAAAAATTTTGGTAGCGTATCTTGAAATAAACCCTTTACTATTTTAACGTTTTCGTTAAATGAAATTTTATTAAATTTAGTTTTAAACGCCCCAGTTTTTCCAATAGCCCTGCCACTAGGATCTATCCAAGGTTCAGGTAGACCGTCAAATGTATCAAATCCATAAAATACAGCATTTGAGCAAAATTTTGAAAAAAAGTTTATTGATCGCCCCTCAAAAACACCAAACTCCAAACCTATAAAATCATCAGGCAATAACTCCATACATTCGCTCCAAACAGAAATTTTTTTTCTAGCTAAGCTACTGCTGCCAGATCTTTTATCGCTTATATCTACTATATATTTCTTGTATATACTATACGGTTCAATTTTTGATTGATCTATCGGCGTATGGGCCGTTTTCTTGCCATCCCAAATTTTTTTAAATATTTTATCTTTTAAATTCATACGTAGCCCATATTATTATAAAATAATAGGGCTTTTTTAAATATTATTCATTTAATGAAGAAACTGATTTCTTATACCCTGTCCAGTGGACATGAAAAATGGAAGCACTCCTTAGAGAAAGAGCAGGCTATTTTTTATTTAAATAAGCAAGTGTCCACTAGTCTAAAATGTGGCTGGGTCAAGAACGACATCATTATAGCCACAAACTTTGATTATGAGCTTTTTGATATAAAAAGCTTTAATATAGAAGTTGAATTTAAAAATCAGGTCGGATGTTGCCTAAGCAAGTATATAGCTTTAAATTGGGCTATTGAAAGATTTGGCGAAAACCTATGGGTTAACGATCACGATAACTTCCAGTTTAAGCCTTTTGAAACCAAAAATATAGATAAAATTTTAGAAAAGTACGATATATACTGCTCTGGCCAAATAAAAAAAATAAAGCCAGAAAAGAGCAAAGTAGAATGGAGCGATCTTTCTATTTTTTTTAGCCCAAGGTGCAGTGGATACCTAAAAGAATTCTTGAATATAAATAAAAATCTAAATCTTAATAAAGGATCAGGATTTAAAGCGGCTAAATTTTTCTTAAATAAAATTCCGAATAAAGTATTAATGGAAAATTACTATAAATATCCATATAGATTCAACATAGCTTCTGAAAATCAAGAAGCTTGGAAGTCAAGAATTTCTAAATTTGAAAAGAATAAAATTAAACCATTTTGTATTCACGGAAAGATAGAAAGTGCTGGATTTAAAAATGCATGCGATTATTTAGGAATCGATATTTGAATATTTTTTATAAATTTGAAAAAATTTTTCAGCCGCTTTTTCTTTTTTTACCTGCCTGCTCAACCACCAATTTATCCATTTGTTTCTGTTTTTGGTGTTAATCTCTGTTGCATTTTTTGTTAAACTTCCCCAAGAATTAGGCTCATTAAAAATATCCAATCCAGTAAACCAGCTTTTACCCATTGCGACCACTGGTGCATTCGCCAAGACGAGTTCATTTGTTACGCTGCTGCATGAAACTATATGGTATTTAGCATGAGCGATTAGCTTATAGTTTATATCTTTTTCAAACTTCGTATTTTTCATTTCAGCAGACTGCTTTTCGGTATGCGTAAATACCCGCACATCTTTTACGTTTTCCGTATTTAATCTTGACCACTTATGCATTGCAGGACCACCTTTTACAACTGGAATCAAACCTTGATCTAAAACTATTTTACATATATTATTAATCCAATCCGTTACTTCATCCTTTTTATTTAAATTTTCCTTAAACTCTTTTCGTAGAAGATCCATAGAGTATTGCGGCCAAATTACTACATATTCGCCCTCTTTTAGTCCATCCAGAGGCTTTTCTTCTTTTGCTTTTTTTAAATTTTTTAGAAAATTATTTCTATATTTTTGGATATAACTTTCCGAAGCCTCCCAATTCACCACATCACTAATGCTTGACCATTCTGCAAAAATATCACTTCTGCCATCTATGTTATAATGATCAATCATGAAAGAGTCGTAATGGTCAAAATAACCAAAATCAAAAAACATTGGCTTGATGTTTAATGCATAACACTCATTTATAACACTCTTCCATTTTTCAGTTCCACCCCATAAAGTTCCATGTTCATCTCTCCTAACTAAAACATCGGCTGCTATTCTACCTTTTCTTATAGACTTTAGAGTTTTCTCTATAGAGAAGTCATGAAAAAAATTATCTAAAGTTGAGACCATAGACATTTTATACTCTTTCTTTCTACCACCATTGTCATCTATAGCCTCAATCACTATACCTCTCATTTTATAGTCGTACAGCTTTTTATCATTCCAAAATAAAAATTCTACTGTTCTGCTCATTTAAATTGAAAATTTTAAAAAATCATTATCTATCATTCTGGCGGCATCTTGATGCATCTTTTTAAGATTTTCTTCAGATTCCCACTGTTTAAAATGCTCAAATATTGGGGCGCAGTCTAGCCCCAATTCTATATGGCCAATAAAATAATTGATTATTCTATCCTTTAGTGCTAGTGGATACGGAACTCCATTTGGTCGATTAAATCGATGCATCCATCTAAGAAAAGGCAAGCACAATGTCTTTTTGCCAGCAGCTTTAAATTTACGATGTATGTAGCCCTCTTCTCCACCAAATCCTCTAAAATTAGGATTAAATTTTGGCCAAGAAAATTTTCTACAAGCAAACAACCCCATTCCCTGCATTTCAATTTCAAAAGGAGGATTATTCTCATTTCGCCCTCTTTCATCGGTGCCCCAAACTCCCCACATTTGCCCTCTCCAAGTATTTTCAAAGTGAGTAGAAATATTATCTAAGTCATCGTAAATAAGTGGACCATGAAGCAAGTTACCCTCATCCCTTTCCTGTCTAAAAAATTCAATTAATTTTTTAATTGAATTTGGCATCATGAGGATGTGGGAATCCATAACTAGCACATATTTAGTTTCGGCAAAATGAAAAATTTGCCCTTTAAGAAATGGAGATTTATAATCGCTAAATGGGATATATTTAGCTGGCTCCTTTATAGACTTTAGAAAATTTCTTGACGCTTCTCCACAGGCGCTATCTGGATTATTGTCTATAACAACAAATTCGACATCTTTCATTGCATCCGCATGATGCATTCTTAAAGATTGAATTGTAAAAAATAAACCATCATAGTCTTCATACGTGGCTATTCCAATTGTTAATTTATCGTTCATACTAATGAAGATTAATCTCTAAATTGTATAGATCTTTTAACTTTTGTATATTATTGCTAAGCTTGCCAATTCGAGGAGCGGACCAAGTATTCCCAAATCTTTTATGATCTTTTGGTAATATTTCTAATACTTTTGGATGATATCCATTACCAACGCCAATTCCATATAAATCAAATTTTTTAATATTATGGTATTTTGCCAAATAGCTTATTGGAGCGTCTCCACTAGACATTACCCAATCTAAAGTTGGTAAATCTTTATTTTTTTTGGGAGTCGTCCACAGATTATATATTAAAAAATCTTTAACAACATGACCCCAAGTTTCGACGACTTTTGTATACAAAACATCAATCTTTGACCAGCCTTTAAAGTGAGGGTATTCTGGTATCGCCAAAACTTTAACATTTTTCATATGCTCATCAGTTAAGCCATAGAGACCCTCAACATCATTTGCAAAAGAATAATCAAGATCGTCTGCTAAACAAGGCGACTGATTAACTCCTACTAAAATAGAATTTGGAAAGTCTTTTCTTTTTAATTCTATTGCTGTCGCCCCTTTACCAACTATTACTGCGTGGATTTTGGCTTCCATTGATAGAATTTTTCGTAAATTTTATTTATTTCTTCTTTTGAATTTGGAGTTATTACTCCATCTCCGTGATCTTGAGAGTTTTTTCTGTATTGTTCAAAAGCATCTGGACGCTTACCATATCCGCTTGTTTTGTAACACGGGCGCTCTTGATTTCCCCAAGTATAAATTAATGTGGACGGACCTTCTGGATCTACATAAATTTGTTTATTCTTTAGGCACCAGTCAATCCAGTTGAAATGATGCTTTGCGCTTTCTTCTCTAAATTTTTCTTTTTTTATAACATCCGCACTAATAAACCAGCTCGGTTCTAGGACGTTATTTATTTTAGAGATGTCGTATCTCATTTGCATAAAAGAGAATTTTGGCTTATATGCCTTCTTGCCGCCTCTTTTTAAACCGCTCACCCCCTCTGTAATATGCTCAGGCATATACATATCATCATCGTCAAACAAACAAATTACGTCTGTATCTTGAGGAATAAAATCTAAAGCGTAATTATAAATAGATCCTAAATTAGAAAATCCAAATTTATTAAGCAGTGTGATATTATCATAATTCTGGTCTAACTTTTGTTCTTTTTCTGAATTTTGAATTATAACTAAATGTTTATTTTGGTAATTTTGCGCCAAAAACATTGCGACAGATCTTTCGCAGTAGTAGTGCCTACCGCATGTAGCCATTAAAGCTGTTACCTTCATATTATTTCTTTCTAAAGTAATATCTTAAATCTACTCCGCTAAATTTATAGTTCGTATCGTAATCTATTTGATCATCAGCAGCAATTCCATTTCCAGTAGATTTTTCATAAAAATTAGAAATATCAATTGGATCTTCATTTAAAATTGTTGTCGCAACTCCAGAATATTGGTATCCAGTACTTTTAAAATTAATATCGTCTCTTTTGTCAGAAATTCTTGGAAAGAATATTTCACCTAAATCAACCCTTTCCATCGATAGGCTTTCATTAGTTACTAAATAATTACAAAAAACAGGAGATGGTGTTGTAGTAGTACTAGTTGTGGTGCTAGTTGTAGTACTGGTAGTAGTACTGGTAGTCGTACTGGTACTAGTTTGAGTAGTACTGGTAGTACTGGTACTAGTTTGAGTAGTACTGGTAGCTGTAGTACTAGTTGTCGGCGCTGGAGTAGTGCTAGTTGTCGGCGCAACAGTTGTGGTGGTTGGTGCAAGCGTTGTAGTCGGTGCAGGCGTCGTTGTCGGCGGCGGTGTAGTTGGTGCGGGCGTCGTTGTCGGCGGCGGCGTTGTCGGCGGCGGCGTTGTCGGCGGCGGCGTAGTCGGCGGCGGCGTAGTGGTAATCTCAATAGAAACCGACACCGAATCCGACACTGACACCGACACCGAATCCGACACTGACACCGACACCGAATCCGACACTGACACCGACACCGAATCCGACACTGACACCGACACC
>Ga0192647_101589_pt1 | contig 14760 bp, 12 predicted proteins | sample LauGreFa1BDMLBSN_2_FD_133046 | JGI IMG/M metagenome (GOLD analysis project Ga0192647, IMG submission 133046) | Freshwater lake microbial communities from Lake Michigan, USA - Fa13.BD.MLB.SN - reassembly | ecosystem: Environmental > Aquatic > Freshwater > Lake | place: Lake Michigan, USA...
ATTGCCTTCGTGCTCGGTGTGATGATCATAATCCCGATCGGCGGTGCAGACATGCCGGTGGTGGTGTCGATGTTGAACAGCTACTCTGGCTGGGCAGCAGCAGGTATCGGTTTCTCACTCAATAACTCGATGCTGATTATCGCGGGTTCATTGGTGGGCTCGTCTGGTGCGATTCTGTCGTACATCATGTGCAAGGCAATGAATCGATCGTTCTTCAGCGTGATTCTTGGGGGCTTCGGTGGCGAAGCATCAGCAGTTGGCCCTGGCGGTCAGCAACAACGCAATGTGAAAGCGGGCTCGGCTGATGATGCAGCCTTCATCATGACCCATGCCGAGACAGTGATTATTGTTCCGGGTTATGGCTTGGCAGTGGCGCGCGCACAGCATGCGCTGAAAGAGCTGACCGATCAGCTGACCGACAAGGGTGTGACCGTGAAATACGCGATCCACCCGGTGGCAGGACGTATGCCTGGCCATATGAACGTGTTGCTGGCTGAGGCTGAAGTGCCCTACGACCAGGTATTCGAGATGGAAGACATCAACAGCGAATTCGGTCAGGCCGATGTGGTGTTGGTGCTGGGGGCGAATGACGTGGTGAACCCCGCCGCTAAAGACCCTAACTCGCCGATCGCGGGCATGCCGATTCTCGAGGCGTACAAGGCAAAGACCATTATTGTGAACAAGCGTTCGATGGCGTCAGGCTACGCTGGTCTAGACAATGAGTTGTTCTATCTGGACAAGACCATGATGGTGTTTGGCGATGCGAAGAAGGTGATCGAAGATATGGTGAAGGCGATTTAAGTTTCCATCGCTGATAAAAAACGGGCGCTACCAAGCGCCCGTTTTTTTTGAACCTGAGGATGGTGGTTGGCTACACATATCGCGTCTACCAACCCAACCCCTGCAGGAGATTGCCCCTTGTCCTCATCTACCGCTAGTGAACCCAGGAATTACCCCTCATTCCAGCTCTCAAATTTCCCCCAGTTGTCCCATCTGCCAAGCGCTTCACCTATCTCGCCCACTTCGAAAACGCAGTCCTTGCTCTCGCCCGGTAGTTTTCCTGCCAGTGAGTCGCCAGTGGTCGATTCGCCGACATTAAAACCGCCGGTGATGACGCCGGGAGAAGTGCCGTCCACAACACTAGGCCATGCATTTGAGCTAACGATATTTAGTACTCAAGAAGATGCATGCATTCATAGCGAACCAAAAGTGAAGGCAACAGAGTTGGTTTGTTCGCCAATGGAAAAGCTTTTTCAGAAGATTAAGCAAAACGATCGAATCTTCATACAGAAACTGCCGCCAGATCGCTTGGAGCAGACCGAGCAAGGGTTTTTTATTGATCAAGCTAGTTCATCGGCGCTCGGCGGGTTTACTCCGTTGACGCTTGCTCTGACCTTAGGTCATTTGGATTTAGCAGTCGACTTGCTACTACTGGGGGCTTCTACTGATGTGGCTGATGCAATACGTCGGCCGCTGAGTATTGTCGCCAGCGATTCAATGGCGAAGATGATCATCAAGTTTATGGCATTGGAGACAAATAAAGCCAAATCACACGGCACCAAATCGAACCAGCATGGGGAGTATCAGAAGCTTCTGACCCAAATTGATCATGTAAGCGGTTATACCTTACTGACTTGGGCAATTAAGCATCGCCATCCGAAATTAGTGGAAAAACTTATCAATGTCGGTGCAGATTTCCGTGTTCATAACCGGTTTGGCAGGGCAGCATTTGAGGAGGCATGCGCTTTCGGGTGTATGGAGACTTTATCAGTACTGCTTGACGCATGGCCTGAAGTCGTTCTTGAAAAACATCGAAAATATCTGATCGCCGGTATTGAAAGTGCCATCATGGCTAACCGTCGTATGGTGGTCGCCGAGCTGTTATCTTTTTTTCGCGCCGAGTTTCGCTACCTCTATAAGTCAACATCTACTTTTCCCAGCTACGACAAGGAGCCCAAAGTACCACCCAACCCGGTGGCCGAAGAGGAGGCCTTGCGCTTATTCCTTGGCGCTAAGCCTCATCGTGAAACCTCGGCTGCTCATCTGATGAAGCAGGCCAGCAATACCCTTTTACTCACAGCGGATGAAAGTCGATTATTGCAATTGAATAAGATGGTAGCGCTTGCACAGAAGCAGTCTTTGCCGAAAATTGTCGAGATCATTCATGCGCACGCGATTATCTCCGATGATGATACACATTCAGACAGCTCGTCAGTCTGAATCTGCTACCACCGGTTAGGCTTGTAGAGCGGCTTGCTTGGTAGCGCTAGCGCCAGCCGTACATCATCTGCTCGGCAAGTGCGCGCTTGGCCGGTGGTAGAAAGTCGAGAACGCCGAGAGATAAACCAAGCAGCCGTTGCGATGCGGCTCGATCAGATCCACTCGCGAACAGACGTGCCATCAGATCGGTGATGCGTACGGTGATAGTACGGTCACTACGACGCTGGCGCTCAAACGCTGCCAGCGTTGTTGCTGACTGCTCGCGCGCTAGCATCGCAGCCAGTGTCGCGGCATCGCGCAGTCCCAGGTTAAGCCCTTGTCCTGCGACCGGATGCAGTGTCTGCGCCGCATTGCCAATCGCGATACAGCGCGCCTGCACTGCAGGATTAGCATTTAATCCAAGGGGATAGTGGTGACGCACACTTAGCTTGGTGAATTTTCCGACGCGCTGTCCAAACATAATCTGCAGTTCTCGCAGAAAATCCGTGTCGCTCATCACTAGTAGTCGCTCAGCGCTCTCGGGGCTGACGCACCAGACCATCGAGTAGGCACCGGCTTGCGGCAAAAGTGCCAGCGGACCCTCTGAGGTGAAGCGTTCGAACGCTACCCCCGGCGGCGGCGCATCGGCATGAACGGTAGCGGTAATTGCAAGCTGTGCATAGTCACGCTGATGAGTTTTAGTAGCCTGCTCGCTGAATACACCCCCCTCTGCCTGTACTACGATAGAGGCAGACAGTGTGCTGCCGTCAGATAAGTCCAGCACAACATGATCGTTCAGTGTTTGCATTTTCAGCGCTGTTATTGGCCGCAGTAACTGTAATCCAGCTGGCAATCGTGTATCGAGCGCTTGTACTAAGTCGCCGTAACGGCAGACATACCCGAGTGCGGGCAGGCCGTAATCTTCGCTATGAATCAGCGTTCGTCCAAAGCTACCGCGCCGAGAGACATGAATTTGTGTGATAGATGTTGCTGCTTTAGGCCATGCCATGACCTGTGACAGCAATTCACGACTACCGTAGGACAGCGCAATTGATCGCGGGTCAGCGCTGGCTTGCTCTGAGGCTTTCGCATCAATCAGCGCGACCTTACCGGGATCGACACCACGCAGCACTAACATGGCCGCTAGCGACAAACCAATAGGCCCGCCACCAATGATTGCAATATCGACAGCCGCGTTCATCGTCAGCCGCGCATCAGCGCTTCAATGTCGACGACGCTTTTCGGTGCCTTGTTCGTCAAGATGTAGCATCCGTCAGGTGTGACGAGTGCATCGTCTTCGATACGAATGCCGATGTTCCAAAACGCCTCGGGCACGCCTTCCGCCGGACGAACATAAATACCTGGCTCAATGGTCAGAACCATACCCGGCACCAGAGTACGTGATGGTTTTTCAGTAGCAGATACAGCGGGGTCTCGATAGTCGCCGACATCATGCACATCCATGCCCAGCCAGTGGCCGGTACGATGCATATAAAACTGTCGGTAACTGTCATTCGCGATTACGTCATCCAGCGTGCCGACCCTATCTTTATTGAGTAGCCCGGTATCCAGCATGCCTTGCGCCAATACACGAACAGCTGCTTCATGTCCGTCAATGAAGCGTTTGCCGGGGCCGGTGGCCATGATCGCTGCGCGTTGTGCTTCCAGAACGAGTTCGTAGAGTGCTTTTTGTGGAGCGCTGAATTTTCCGTTAGCCGGAAAAGTTCGTGTGATGTCGGATGCATAGCTGTCCAGTTCGCAGCCAGCATCAATCAGCACTAAGTCACCATCGCGCAACTCGGCATCGCCAGCGCGATAGTGAAGTACGCAGGCGTTGGCACCGGTCGCAACGATTGAGCCGTAGGCAGGAAACTGAGAACCATTTCGACGAAATTCGTGCAGTAGCTCGGCTTCGAGATGGTATTCGCGCAGCCCCGGTTTTGCACACCGCATGGCGCGCGCGTGCGCCTCGGCGGCGATATCTGCAGCGCGCTGCATGGTTGCGATCTCGTACTCATCTTTCACTAGCCGCATTTCATTCAAGATGGCGCGAATATCAAAGGCAGCACCTGGCGCGCTGACGCCAGCGCGTACCTGCGCACGCACCGCATTCAACCAACGCTGAATTTGTTCATCCAGTTTTGCCTGACTACCGAGCGCATAAAACAGCGCGGGTGCATTTGCCATTAGCTTGGGTAGCTCAGCATCGATGCTGTCTATGCTGAAGCAAGTATCAAAGCCAAACGCTTCTTTCGCACCTACCGGCCCATAGCGATAGCCATCCCAGATCTCTCGTTCTTCGTTCTTGTCGCGACAGAAAAGGATAGACTGATTTTGAGCTCCCGCGATGAGTACTAAGGTCGCCTCAGGCTCAGGGAATCCGGTGAGATAGTAGAAGTAGCTATCGTGACGGTAGGGGTAGTCGGCATCCGCATTACGCATCACTTCGGGTGCGGTTGGGATGATCGCCACCCCACCGCCTTGGGCGTGCATTTTTTCGAGCAGCGCAGCGCGCCGATGGGCAAAGCTAGAAACAGTCATGATCCTGCTTTCAATGGGGCGTTCAATTGTTCGAGCCGTTCTATCGTGCCGACGTCGGTCCAGTCACCACGGTAAACCTCGCCCCCGATTTTGCCCTTGTCAGCAAATTCCCGCAGAATAGGCGCAAGTTTGGCGCTTTCACCCGCCGTGACAGTGTCAAACAGTTCGGGACGATAGACGCCAATTCCCGAGAAGGTATAGCGTGGCTCACCGTGATTGGTGATCGAGAAATTCGCCAAGGCAAAATCGCCCTCCGGATGATGCGCAGGATTCTTCACCAGATAGAGCCACGCCAAGTCGCGCTCGCCCACTGAGTAAGGCTTGCCCCACGGATCGCTTTCTTCGAGTACGTCTTTCACCTGGCTGAAATCAAAGTGCGGGCAATAAATATCCCCAGCAATCGCAACGAATGGTGAGTCGCCGAGTAGATGGCGAGCTTTGGCGATGCCCCCCGCAGTTTCCAAGGCGCTTCCCTCGGCGGAGTACAGCAGTTTTGCACCGTATCGACCACCGTCACCCAGCGTCTCTTCGATCATATGACCAAGGTGCGCGTGATTAATCACGATTTCGGTTAGGCCTGCACGTACCAAGTTCAGGATATGCCACACAATCAGCTGCCGGCCACGTACCGTCAGCAAGGGCTTGGGGCAGGTGTCGGTCAGTGGCCGCATGCGTTCACCACGGCCTGCGGCGAAGATCATGGCCTTCATATCAGAAGGTGTAGCCAGTGCCTGTCTGCTTTTCGTCCAGCGTATCAAGCAGTCGTATCAACGGTGAGAACTCCTTGTAGCGATAAGCAGTTTTGCGGACATATTGCATGACCAGCGGCATATCATTGAGGTAGCCATCCTTGCCATCGCGATGATAGAGACGCGCAAATATCCCGAGTACTTTCAGGTGGCGCTGCAGTCCCATGAACTCGAAGTCGCGGTAAAACATGTCAATGTCAGGTGCGATAGGAAGTCCAGCACGGCGTGCGTGTTCCCAGTAACGGACCGCCCAGTCGAGCACTATTTCTTCATCCCACTCGATATAGGCGTCGCGCAATAGCGATACCAAATCGTAGGTAATGGGTCCATATACCGCGTCTTGAAAATCCAAGATACCCGGGTTACCAGTTTGCAGCACCATCAGGTTACGTGAGTGATAGTCGCGATGTACGAACACTTGGGCTTGCGCGAGATTATTGGCGAGTAGCGTATCAAACACACTATTGAGATCTGAGCGCTGCTTATCGTCGAGCACGGCATTCCGATGCTTACTCAAATACCAGTCGGGGAACAGCATTAGTTCCCGGTGCAGTAGCTCGCGATCATACTCAGGGAGCTGTCCGGGCGCACTATGCACTTGAAGTTGTACCAGCGCCTCGATCGCATCTAGATAGAGCTTATGTGCTGTGTCTGGGTTTAGCTGCTTGAGATAGGTGGTGCTGCCTAGATCCGACAGCAGCAGGAAGCCTTGTTCAATATCGCTTGCCAGAATGGTCGGTACGGTCACCCCGGTCGCGGCAAACAACGCCGCAACATGAACGAAGGGCTGAACATCTTCTTGTGGTGGCGGCGCGTCCATCGCGATCAGCGTGCCGCCATCGGCAACATCGACCCGGAAATAGCGCCGAAAGCTTGCATCTGAGGAGGCCGGGCGCAGGGTGGCCGGCAATGTTTTGGGTGCTTCAAGTTTGGCAAGCCAGTCGGTCAGTCGCGACAGCCGGATATCGTCGTTTGCAGGGGTGCTCATGGGGGAGAGATCGGGAAAGACAGCCGCTCAAGGAGCTCGGGCAGCCAACGAGTTCCCCTATAATAATGGATTCGCCACGCGCCGGCGGCGCTTACGACCGAATAAAAATTCTTGATGACCCGGCGATCACCTTATACGTTCCTTCAGTCAGTCGAGCAGGCTGCGCTGCTCTGGTTTTTTGGCCTCGTGGCAGTCACGCCCGCTGGCTTTGCCCAGCAGACTTGGTTGGCCGACAAATTAGTGCAGGATGAAGCGCCAACGGTCATCGAGAGTGAGCAAATTTCTGGCCGGCCCGATCGGGAGCTGCGCCTGCAGCGGCAGGTTGAAGTCACGCGAGGTCAGACAGTCATCAACTCCGATCATGCGTATTACGACATCGTTGATGACCGAGTAGAAGCGAATGGCGATGTCCGGGTATTGCGCGCCGGTGACCGCTTCAATGGAAACTCGCTCAAGCTGAAGCTTGATACCGGTATCGGTTACATGGATAGCATTGTTTACCGCCTACTTAAGCGGAATGCCCAAGGCCATGCCGAGCGTATCGATTTCGAATCCGAGGACGTAGCAACTATCTCCAATGGTGTTTACACCACCTGTAACGGACCCGACCCCGACTGGTACCTGAAAGCCAGCAAGCTGACCCTGGATGATGGCGCAGGTATCGGGCGTGCCCGTAATGCTGTGCTGATATTCAAAGGTGTGCCGGTGGCCGGTACGCCAAGCATTTCATTTCCACTCGGCGAGAGCAGAAAATCAGGTTTTCTGGCACCTACTTTTGCGACTTCGACCACGACAGGCTTTCAGCTGACGACGCCGTATTACTTGGATATTGGCCCAAACCGCGATTTGACGCTCTTTCCGCGCTATATGTCGACGCGTGGTTTGATGTTGGGTGCAGACGCTCGTTATCTTGAGCGCCAATATGCAGGTGAGACGCGTTTTGAGTTCATGAACGATTCTGACAATGGGAACCAGCTGCGTTATGCGATAAGTACGCGTCATAACCATAATGTCTCCCCTGGGCTTGGGCTCGCGCTGGACTACAACACCGTCTCCGACAATAACTACGCACGCGATTTTCCGCTTAGTCATGTATTCGATCGACCCGGGGTCAACCGTCGACTATTACCGCAGACCGCCACCATGTCCTATAGCCCTGGTGGTCCTTGGAGTGGCACCTTGCAGCTTTCGGATTTTCAAGTGCTACAGGATCCCGCCGCACCCATTGGCGTGCCTTACGCGCGTTTGCCACAAGTCAATCTGAACTATTCTGAATTTAGCGATACCGGCTTTAGCCTGATGGTTGGGTCGCAATACACTAATTTTTCGCACCCGACTGCGGTTCAAGGCGATCGATTAGTTGTAAATCCGCGCTTGAGCTACAACTATCTTCGAACCCCAGGATATTTCTTGATTCCGAGTGTCTCTGCGCATGGCACTCTGTATAACTTGAATCAGATCGATAGCTCTGCCGCGAGCGCGATGACCGCGCCTAGCCGGTTGGTGCCCAGCCTGTCACTGGATTCCGGATTGATATTTGAGCGAGATGCCAGCTTTTTCGGTCGAACGGCAACCCAGACCTTGGAGCCCCGCGCTTACTATACGTACACCCCGTATGTTGCGCAGAACGGTGGTCTGTACCCTAATTTTGATACCACCATTGCAGATATCAGTTATGGCATGGTGTTTCGTGAGAATCGCTTCATCGGTAATGATCGCATTGGCGATGCAAATCAGCTGACCTTGGCAATGACCTCGCGTTACCTTGAAACCGATGGCGCTGAGCGTTTGCGTATGGCGATTGCGCAGCGATTTAATTTTGAGCAACAACGTGTCGGCCTTGGAAAGGATCTGGCATCTAGCTCAGGCGAAAAATCAGATGTCCTGCTACTTGCGACCGGACGGGTTAACCGAGAAACCCGGCTGGATGCAAACTTTCAGTACAACCAGGAGCGTGGTGAAATAAATCGGCTGAATGTGGGCGTCTACTGGCAGCCAGAGCCCCTTAAGTTGCTCAATGTTCAATACCGCAAGGATTCTCGTAACTTGGCAAATATCCCCAACACCAAGTATGAGCTGATCGATGTTTCTGGGCAGTGGCCGATCGCAGATCGCTGGTATGGTGTCGGCAGAGTTAACTACTTGATCGACGAGAACCGAGTCGGTCAATCCTTGTATGGCGTCGAGCATCAGGCAGATTGCTGGATTTTCCGCTTGGTGAGCCAGCGGGTTCCAACGGCTGCGGGCGTGGTGAACAATACGACCTTTGTGCAGTTGGAGTTCAATGGCCTATCGTCGCTAGGGACCAATCCGATGCGCGCACTTCGTTTGAATATTCCAGGTTACCAGTCATTTGGGCCGGCAACTACACCCGCACAATAGAGTCTGATCCGTGATGATGACGTATCTTCCGAGCCTAAAGATCTTCCAACAGAAACCTATGACTATTTTGATTCATTCGACTGCCCGGTATCGTCTGTGGACTCGACACTTCATCGCTATCTTGATGCTGATGATCGTATCCGCTGGCCATACCCAAGATAAAGCTGTGCGTTCGGCGCGTCAGCCGGTGCTGGTCGACGCTATTGTTGCGGTGGTCAATACCGACGTGATTACGATGAAAGAACTGAATGATCGAATCCAGATCATTGAGCAGCGTATGCGTCGGCAAAATATGCAAGTGCCACCGCGTGATTTACTTCAGAAGCAGTTGTTGGAGCGTCTGATCGTCAACCGGGCGCAGATGCAACTGGCGCGGGACTTGGGTGTTCGTGTCGACAACACGATGCTTGATCGCGCAGTAGCCCGGATTGCTGAGCAAAATGGTATTGACGTACAAGCGTTGCGCGATCAACTCGAGCGCGATGGTGTCTCTTTCGCTCGCTTCCGGGAGGAGATTCGCGAGGAGATCACGCTACAACGTCTGCGCGAGCGCGAGGTCGATAACAAGTTACAGATCACCGAGTCCGAAATTGACAGCTTCTTGGCTTCTTCAACGGCGCGCAGCGCTGATGCGCAACAAGAGATCAATATCGCGCAAATCCTCGTGCGCGTACCTGAGAACGCCTCTGCGCAGCAGATTGCCGATCGCAAGAAGCGTGCCGAACAAGCCATAGAACAACTCAAGTCCGGTGGAGAGTTTGCAAAAGTCGCCGCCAGTTTTTCTGATGCGGGTGATGCCCTAACCGGCGGCGAGCTCGGTTGGCGCAGTCCGGCCCGTCTGCCTCAGCTATTCGTCGAGGCCGTAGACAAGCTTGCTGATGGCGAGATTGCACCACTGGTGCGTAGTGCCAATGGTTTTCATGTCTTAAAGTTGGTCGGTCGGCGTAACGTTGGCGGCGCAAAGGCTGGAGTGCCTAGTGTTGTGCAGCAAACCAGAGCGCGACACATTCTGATTAAGGTGAGTCAAATTGTTTCAGCGGCTGAAGCGCGCCGTAAGATGGTTGAGTTGAAGTCGCGACTGGATAACGGCGCCGCGAAGTTCGAAGAATTGGCGCGGCTTTACTCAAATGATGGCTCTGCCAGTAAGGGCGGTGATCTTGGCTGGATCTATCCCGGTGACACGGTACCGGAGTTCGAGCGGGCCATGAATGCACTCAAGCCGGGCGAGGTCAGCCAACCTGTCGAATCACCTTTCGGCTATCACCTGATCGAGGTACTTGAGCGTAAGACGCAAGAGTTATCCCGCGAGCGTCAGCGTTTAGCTGCACGTCAGGCATTACGCGAGCAGAAACTCGAAGAAGCCTTTGAGGATTGGCTGCGGCAATTACGCGATCGTGCGTACGTCGAATACCGCATGGATGATGCGGCGCGCTAATCAAGACATCGGGCAATGAACCGACCACGCATCGCGATCACTTGTGGCGAGCCCGCGGGGATCGGCCCGGAGATCGCCTTGCGTGCGGCGCTTGAAGTCGGCGATGCTGATTGCTTGTTAATCGGTGATGCTTCGCAAATCAAAGCACTAGCAACTCTGATCGCGCCGGCGAGAGTTTTGCGAATGGTTCATTCTGCAGCTGAACTGGCAACCCATCAAAACACGCTTTGCGTCCTTGACGCTCCCTTGGCAACTGCGCCCAAGCCAGGTCAGCTGGATGCGCGCAATGGCCTTGCGGTACTGAAGATGCTCGATATGGCGATCGATGCCGCGTTAGCGGAAGAAGTCGATGCCATCGTCACTGCTCCGGTTCAGAAGCGAACCATCAATGACGCAGGCCATGCATTCACTGGCCACACCGAGTATCTGGCCGAACGCACAGGCACCGATCAGGTGGTGATGATGCTCGCCGGTGATACCGACGACGGCGTGCTACGCGTGGCCCTGGCCACCACCCACTTGGCGCTGGCAGATGTACCAGCCGCAATTACAAGCGACAGTCTGATGACGACACTGACGATCATTCATGATGATCTTGTGCGACGGTTTGGTATTCCTGATCCGCGGATTCTTGTCACCGGGCTTAACCCACACGCTGGCGAGGGCGGTTATCTGGGTCGTGAGGAAATTGAACAGATCACACCCGCGATCACGCGCGCACAAAATCTAGGGTGGCAGGTCAGCGGACCCTACCCAGCAGACACATTATTTCAGCCAAGATATCTGAGCGATGCGGATTGTGTGCTGGCGATGTACCACGACCAAGGTTTGCCAGTATTGAAGCATGCGACCTTTGGTCATGGCGTCAATATCACCCTGGGCTTGCCGATTATTCGTACCTCGGTTGATCATGGCACCGCGCTGGATCTGGCCGCAGCGGGATTGGGTCATGCCGATCATACGAGCATGCGTGAGGCGATTCGAGTGGCTTGTCAGATGGTGCGTGCTAGCCGATGAGACATCTGCCGAAGAAAAGATTCGGACAGAATTTCCTGCACGACGCTGGTGTACTTCAGCAGATTATTGAAGCGATCGCGCCGGCATCGGAAGATCGCATGATCGAGATAGGCCCGGGCAAAGGCGCGATGACGGCGCGCTTGCTTGCGCACTTAAATGAGCTACATGTCGTTGAACTTGATCGCGATCTTGTCACGCTGCTGCAAAAATCGTTTGCCAATCGCGGGTTGATCATTCACTCCGCTGACGCTCTGCAATTTCAGTTCGATGAATTGCGCACGGATGAGCGACAGCTTCGCATTGTCGGCAACCTTCCGTACAATATATCGACCCCTTTACTGTTTCATTTGGCGCAGTATGCGCCCATGGTAAAAGATCAGCATTTCATGCTGCAAAAGGAAGTGGTCGAGCGCATGGTCGCGCCACCGGGTGGGCGCGACTACGGACGGCTCTCAGTCATGCTGCAATGGCGCTATCAAATGGCTCAACTGTTCGTTGTTCCACCACAGGCTTTCGACCCGCCGCCCAAAGTCGAATCAGCGATTGTTCGCATGATCCCGATTGCTCAGCCACTTGCGTGTGAGCAGCATTTTCTTGAGCAGGTCGTGACCACCGCTTTTTCGCAGCGTCGAAAGGTAATTCGCAATAGCTTGGGTGGTCTGTTTACCGAGTCACAGCTGATAGAAGCGGGGATCAATCCCCAGGCGAGACCGGAGACCATCGGTCTTGAGGCCTATGTGAGTTTGGCTCAGCGACTCGCAGCCTAAGGGATAGGTAATTCTCGCTGTATAGCGGCTACGTTATTTACGAGTGCGAACAGGGTGGCGCTGTACTAACGCAACTGGTTAGAACTTCGGTAGTAGCGAAGGCTCATGATCGCGCAGTGCTTTGCGCGCTTGTTCAAACTCGGGCAAGATCGATTGCACAGTCGCCCAAAACTGTGGGCCATGATTCATTTCGCGTAAATGCGATAGCTCATGGGTAACCACATAATCAATATTGGGCAGCGCAAAATGCATTAGGCGCCAGTTCAGGCGAATCTTGCCATCTGCGGTGCAAGAGCCCCACTGTGTTGATGCAGATGACAGCGCGAAGCTCTTGTAGCTGACATCGAGCTTTTCGGCATACAGCGCGAGCCGTTCTGCAAATACGCGCTTTGCCTCGCTCTGTAGCCACCCCTGCACACGATCTTTCAGTTGCTGTTCACTGGCCGGGCTAGGCAAGCTCAGATGCAGCTCGCGTGTTTCGGCATTAAAGTAAGCGCCCCCGAGGTTGCCTGAATCAGCGATACGCAATGTGATGTCGGTACCAAGATAAGGCAGGGTGGCGCCATCGCACCACACCATCGCGGGTTGCAAGCGTCGAACCGAGCGCTCCCGCTGCTCATTCATCTTACGGAAAATCCATTGCTGCTTGCTGGCGATCGCGGCTTCTATTTCATTGATCGTGATCCAGCGCGGCGCGCTGACACGCAAACCATCATCATCGATCAGAAATCCGATGGTCTTACGCTTGGAGCGTAGCAGTCGATAATCAAGGTTCAGCGTATCGAGGCGTAGACGTCGATGGCCGGGTGGAATCGGCGTATCGGGTACCGTGGAGGCGACGGCCGGTGACGGATTGTTGTCACTGAACAGATCCTCCAGCGAGAGCTGATTCGGATCAGGAATTCGCTTTCTGAGTAGTTTGGTCAGTGGCATCAGCAATTTAAGCAGCGGATCTACTACGCGTAAGCACCGGGTGTAATCACACGCATCTCGGATTCTATCCAATGTTCGACCTTTTCCATCAGCTGACTGGCGGTCAAGCCTTGCGGTGAGATGGGCGCCCCAATCGAGACAGTGATGGTACCCGGTTTTTTGATGAAGGCATTACGCGGCCAACAATCACCCGAGTTGACGGCAATCGGGACCACCGGCGTGTCGGTACCAATCGCCAGAATCGCACCGCCGTTCTTATACTTTCCCTGGCTCCCAACGGGAGTACGTGTCCCCTCGGGGAACATGATGACCCACTGCCCATCATTCAGCCTGCGCTTGCCGGTCTCGATCACCTGCGCCATTGCCTCACGCCCTCGGCTGCGGTCGATGGCGATCATTCGCAGCATCGCCAATCCCCAGCCAAAAAAGGGTATGTACAGAAGTGATTTTTTGAAGACGAAGATCATCGGACGTGGCATCAGCCAACAATAGAAAATGGTTTCCCATGCCGATTGGTGCTTGGACAGCAAAATGACCGGCGCATCCGGAAGATTCTCGAAGCCTTTGATCTGCCAGCGGATACCGCAAACATATTTAGCAGCGTAGCTAATGAAGACATTCCAGCGAATGATCATCCAGTAACGCTGCCGATAAGGCAGTAACAGAAAGCCAAAGCAACCGATAGCCCAGACCACCGTTGCGATCACGATCAGTAGGGCGAATAGCAGCGAGCGGGCAAACAACAGCGGATGAGCCATCATGAATCCGGGAAAACGAGTTCTTGTAAACGCGCACCCAAGGGTCAGCGTTTTTGTATGAGTGCAGAGCGCGCAACTTCGGTCGTTTCACTGACCAGATGCGCTGTTTGCAGTAATTGCTCGACCACCGAGGCAAGATTGTTAAACACTTGGGTACCCGGAGGGAGTCCGCCAGTTTGAAGCGTTTTCTCGCCTTTTCCCGTGCGAACCAAGTAGGGTGAGCAGCCGACTTCGAAAGCGGCTTGCATATCGCGTAGCGCATCGCCGACCATCGGCACACCCTTAAGATTTACCCCGAATCGCTTACCGATGGCGGTCAGCATGCCGGGCCGTGGCTTGCGGCAGTCGCAGAGCTCATCAACAGCATGAGGACAGAAGAAGATCGCGTTGATATGTGCGCCGACCGCCAGTGCTGATAAATGCAGCTTCTGATGGATAGCATTCAACATCCGTACATCGATCAGGCCACGCGCAACGGCTTGCTGATTCGTTGCAATCGCGACTTGATAGCCATTCTGGTTCAGTCGGGCGATGGCTTCCAATGACCCCGGAATCGCTCGCCATTCAGCCGGTGACTTGATGTACTCATCGGAATCAAAATTGATCACCCCATCGCGATCCAGAATAACCAGCTTTTTTGGTGTCTGCATTCGTGATGACTCAGGTGGCCAGTTTGGAAATATCAGCAACGCGGTTCATCATACCGTGCAAGGTGCTCAGCAATGACAGGCGGTTAGTACGGAGCGATACATCATCAGCCATCACCATCACGTCATTGAAAAACGCATCGACATCATCGCGCAGCGCCGCCAAGGCCTTCAAGGTGCCGGTGAAATCGCCAGCGACGAATGCCTTATCCACCTCATTGCGCGTGTCGGTCAGCGCACCATACAGCCGCTGCTCAGCGGCTTCTTGCAGCAGTGCCGGGTTGATCTCGCCGAAAGCATGCTCATTTTTCTTGAGGATGTTTGTGATGCGCTTGTTGGCAGCA
>Ga0192647_101594_pt1 | contig 14725 bp, 14 predicted proteins | sample LauGreFa1BDMLBSN_2_FD_133046 | JGI IMG/M metagenome (GOLD analysis project Ga0192647, IMG submission 133046) | Freshwater lake microbial communities from Lake Michigan, USA - Fa13.BD.MLB.SN - reassembly | ecosystem: Environmental > Aquatic > Freshwater > Lake | place: Lake Michigan, USA...
GGTAAGGACCTGGTGCGGGTCGTGGTCATGGACCTCTCTGAGACTTATCGCAGCATCGCGCGCCAATACTTCCCCAACGCCCAGATCGTGGCCGACCGCTTCCATGTGGTGCGCTTGGTCAACCACCACTTCCTCAAGCTGTGGCAATTGCAAGACCCCTTGGGGCGCAAAGACCGGGGCTTACTGAGTCTGATGCGCAGGCACGAGTGGAAACTACAGCCAGACCAACGCCTGAGCTTGGATCGGTACTTGCAGCAGTGGCCCGTCTTGCATGCCCTGTACCGGGCCAAACAAAGGCTCATGCGCCTGTTGCTGGTCAAGACCGTCAACGCCAAGAAGGCCAAGCAACTGTTGCCCCGATTCCTGGCCCTGCTCGAACAGTTCGAGCACAGCCCAGCCAAGACCTTGGCGGCGACCTTGAAGGACTGGATCGAGCCCATCGTGGGGATGTGGCGCTTCTCCAGGTCCAACGGCATCACCGAGGGGTTCCATACCAAGATGGAAATGCTCTCAAGAAGAGCGTTTGGGTTCAGAAATTTTGAAAATTACCGCATGCGCGTCTTGGCGCAATGCGGTTGGAACGGGATAATCAATCGTGTTTAGTGAGTGCCCATCCCCCGTTAATGGGGTAGAGCCAAGAAGTCACTGGCGGAAAGAGAGGGATTCGAACCCTCGATACGCCAAAAAGCGTATACCGGATTTCGAGTCCGGCGCATTCGACCACTCTGCCATCTTTCCTGGTGTCGACGCACACATTCTAACCGAACCCCCTGCCCCATCCAGGTCCAGGAGGTCAGGCCTTCAGCACCTCGAGGCCACCCATGTAAGGCTTGAGTGCATCGGGAATGCGCACACTGCCATCGGCCTGCTGATAATTTTCCAGGACCGCCACCAAGGTGCGCCCGACCGCCAGGCCAGAGCCGTTGAGCGTGTGCACAAACTCATTCTTGCCTTGCGCGTTCTTGAAGCGCGCCTGCAAGCGGCGGGCCTGAAAAGCCTCGCAGTTGGAGACCGAACTGATTTCGCGGTAGGTGTTTTGACCGGGCAACCAGACCTCCAGATCATGGGTGCGGGTGGCACCAAAACCCATGTCGCCCGTGCACAGCAGCATGACTCGGTACGGCAGACCGAGCAGTTGCAAAATAGCTTCTGCGTGAGAGGTCATTTCCTCCAGGGCCTGGTCGCTGTGATCCGGATGAACGATTTGCACCATCTCGACTTTGTCGAATTGATGCTGACGGATCATGCCGCGTGTGTCACGCCCGTGGCTTCCCGCTTCCGAGCGAAAACACGGGGTGTGGGCCGTGAGTTTGAGCGGCAGATCGGCTTCCGTCAGCACCGTGTCGCGCACAAAGTTGGTGAGCGATACCTCGCTGGTGGGGATGAGGTACAAAGGCGTCGGGTCAGGCTCGGCAGCTTGCCCGCCCTTGTTGACCGCAAACAAGTCCTCTTCAAATTTGGGCAGCTGGCCGGTGCCGCGCAAGGTGTCGGCATTCACGATGTAGGGCGTGTAGCACTCGGTGTAGCCGTGACGCTCGGTTTGGGTGTCCAGCATGAACTGGGCGAGCGCCCGGTGCAACCGCGCCATACCGCCTTTCATCACGGTGAAGCGTGCGCCTGATAGCTTGGTGCCGGTTTCAAAGTCCAGCCCCATGGGCTCGCCCAGCGCGACGTGGTCGCGTGGCTCAAAGCCCAAGGGAGCCGGTTCACGCCCTTGAGGACTCCAGCGATGCAACTCCACATTGCCGTGCTCGTCGGCGCCGCGGGGCACTGACTCGTGAGGCAGGTTGGGCACCGCCAGCAACAAGGTTTGCAGTTCTGACTGCAAAGCATCAAGGCGCAGCGCGGATTGCTCGAGGTCGGTTTTGATGCTGGCCACTTCGGCCATCACGGCGTCCGCACTCTCGCCCTTGGCCTTGAGTTGGCCGACCTGCTTGGACAGGGTGTTGCGACGCGCCTGCAGATTCTCGGTGTGTGACTGAAGAGTTTTGCGCTCGTTTTCCAGCGCCTGAAAGGCCGCCACATCCAGGTAGGGTTGCGGCGACTTGCGGGCTTGCAGGCGAGAGACGACCTGGTCCAAGTCGCGTCGAAGTAGGTTGATGTCGAGCATGGAGTTATTGTAATTTCAGCCCTTTGGGCAGCGGGAATTTCACCGTTTCTCGGATGCCGTCGAGTGTGCGTACCGTAGTAGCACCATAGGCGCGTAGCTGTGCAATGACTTGCTGCACCAAAACATCCGGCGCAGAAGCACCGGCGGTTAGACCCACTCTGGACTTGCCCTCAAACCACTCGGGGCGAAGCTCTCCCGCGTGGTCCACCATGTAAGCCGGTGTACCAAACTTGGCGGCGACATCACGCAAGCGGTTGCTGTTGGAACTGGTGGGGCTGCCCACCACCACCACCACATCCACCTGCGGGCTCAGCAGCTTGACGGCATCCTGGCGGTTTTGCGTGGCATAACAAATGTCCTGCTGCTTGGGTGCGCGCACCTGGGGAAATCGCGCTCGAATAGCCTCGAGAATGCCGGCCGCATCATCCACGCTCAAGGTGGTCTGGGTCACCACGGCGATCTTGTCGGTTTGCGGCAACTGCAAAGCCGCCACATCCGCTTCGTCTTCCACCAGGTAAATGCCTGTGCTCAGTTGCCCCATGGTGCCTTCCACCTCGGGATGACCTTTGTGGCCCACCATGATGAAGTCATAGCCCTCGCGGTGCAGTTTTGCAACTTCCACATGCACCTTGGTGACCAGCGGGCAGGTGGCATCAAAGACGCGAAAGCCACGGACTTGCGCCTCATGCTCGACCGACTTGGGCACGCCATGCGCGCTGAAGACCAGCGTTGCGCCCTCGGGCACTTCGTCCAGTGACTCGATGAAGATGGCCCCACGTTGACGCAAATCTTCCACCACGTGTGTGTTGTGCACGATCTCGTGTCGCACATAGATAGGTGCACCAAATTTTTGCAGGGCATGTTCGACGATGTCGATGGCGCGATCCACACCCGCACAAAAACCTCGCGGTTCGGCCAGCAACACCTCTTGCACAGCGGGAGACGTCATCACAGCACCCCGATCACGAGCACCTCGAAGGTCACCGGGTGTCCCGCCAGGGGATGATTGAAATCAAACAACACGGCATCGTCACGCACTTGCTGCACCGCCCCCGCAAATGAGCCCTTGCCTTCCGGCGCCGGAAACTGCACCACATCCCCCACTTCATAGCGCTCGTCCGGATCGCCGAACTCGCGCAGCAGTTGCAGGCTCACCCATTGCTGCATGTCCGGGTTGCGCTGGCCAAAGGCTTCCCCTGCCGCCAATTCAAAGACCTGTCTCGCCCCTTCGACCAGACCCACCAAGTACTGCTCCATGGCAGGCGATAGCTCGCTGGCCCCCAAAGTGAGGGTGGCGGGTTGTCCACCAAAGGTGTTGATGACATCGCCCTGCGGACCAGCCAGGCGGTAATGCAGGGTCAGAAAGGACCCTGGCTGGACAGTGGGCAAAGCGGCAGCGGCGGAATCGTTCATGGGGTACTTTGTAAACTGGTTCCTATTGTAGAAACTCTACCGGCACCGGGGTCAACCCGGCACCTCTTATCCTCATTGTGGGTGCTGGACAATCCCAGGAATGATCATGCTGCTCCAAGAACTGCCCAGTGGCCTTCGTCCACGAGAAAAAATTCTGGCCATGGGCCCCCAGGCTCTGACCGACGCCGAGCTGCTGGCGTTGGTGCTGCGCACCGGCTTGCGTGGCTGTAGCGTGCTGGAGTTGGCGCATCAACTGCTGGAGCGTTTTCGCGGGCTTTCCGGTCTGCTGGGAACCAGCCTGTCTGAGTTGCAAACCGTGCGAGGACTCGGCGGCAACGCCAAGCGCAGCCAGCTCAGCGCCATCATGGAGTTGGCCCGTCGCGCCATGAGCGAGCAACTTCAACAGCGTCAGGTTTTCGAGTCACCGCATGCGGTGACCCATTTTTTGCAAATGCATCTCGCCCATTGCCCGCGGGAGGTCTTTGCCGTCATGTTTCTGGATGCCCAGCACCGGCTGTTGCAGTTCGAGGAAATGTTCCAAGGCACCTTGTCGCAGGCCAGTGTCTACCCGCGTGAAGTGGTGAAACGGGCTCTGGACTTGGGAGCCGCGGCGGTGGTTCTGGCCCACAACCACCCCAGCGGTTCGGTAGAGCCCTCCCGCGCCGACGAGCGGCTGACTGTGAGCTTGAAAAACGCTTTGCAGCTCATCGATGTCCGAGTCCTGGATCACATCATCGTGGCGCCGGGACAATCGTGCTCCCTGGCCGAACGGGGCGTGCTGTGAAATCACGCTCTCTGCAGGACCTGTCCGGCATGCGCGACGCCTTGCGCCAGCGCGAGGCCGAAGAGCAGGCGCGCCGCGAACGCGAGCGCGAAGCTCGCCACCAGGCCCAGGCGGAGCAGGAGTTGTTCGCCCGCGCGGTCGGCAAGGTGCAGGCACTGGACCATGCACCCCGGGTCACGCTTCAATCACCGCCCGCCCCTCCCCGGGCATTTCAGCAGCAGCGTGACGATGAGGCTGTCCTCAAAGCCAGCTTGAGCGATGAGTTCGACATCTCCACCTTGCTCGATGTTGACGACCAATTGAGTTTCAGACGTCCGGGCATCGGGACCGATGTCACCCGCAAATTGCGCCGAGGAGACTGGAGCATTCAGGGCCAGGTGGATTTGCATGGCTTGCGCAGTGAGGAGGCCCGTGACACCCTCGCGCAGTTTGTGCGCGATGCCGTTCGCATGGGTTGGCGTTGCGTGCGGATCGTGCACGGCAAAGGGTTGGGGTCTCCCGGCAAGCAACCCGTCCTCAAGTCCAAGGTCCAACGATGGTTGGTGCAAAAAAACGAGGTGCAGGCGTTTGTTCAGGCTCCCCCGGTGCAAGGGGGAGCAGGGGCTTTGCTGGTGTTACTCAAGGGCGGCTAGGCGCTGGTCAGGCCCCGATGTTGCGCATCCAGTCGGCCGTCTGAAAAAAACTGCCCTTAAGCCGCTCTCGCAGTTCCGCGTCAATCCCCGTTTCGTGCATGGCCTGATCCATGCAGGCCAACCACTGATCACGCTCCCGAATTCCAATCGCAAAAGGCATGTGGCGCATGCGCAGACGGGGATGTCCAAACCGATCGGTGTAGTGTGATGGACCGCCCAACCAGCCACACAAAAACCAAAATAATTTCTCGCGTGCCTGCGTCAGGTCGGAGCCGTGTACCGAACGCAACGCGGCGTAATTGGGTTCAAGGTCCATCAGGTCGTAAAAGCGGTCGCACAAGGCTTGCACCACCGTTTCACCACCGATCCAGTCATAGGGCGTCCGAGCCCCCGGGGCTTGTGTCTCGTCATCAGGTTCCATGGTCACATTGTGCCGGGAAGACGAGGGTCACGACGCGATGGCACGCAACAGGAATCGCCATCAGTTCACCGATTCGCGCAGTGTTTGCACCACAGGCCTGCGCAGCACACCCCGCAAGCCCCACCACCCCGCGGCCCAAGCCAGGAGTGCACCCCCTGTGACGGCGACCACTGGCACCCAGGGTGAAGCGGTCCAGTCAAATTCAAACACCCAGTGCGCCAAGCCCCAGCCCAACGCGAGCGCCACCCCTGAGGCCAGCGCACCCGCCAGCGCGCCCACCCCCAGCAACTCGGCACGCTGCACGCGCGCCAGCAAGGGTTGCGTGGCCCCTAAAGCACGCAGCACGGCATAGTCGCGCGTGCGGGCCTCCCGACTACCGGTCAGGGTGGCAAACACCACCACCAGGCCAGCCGCCAGGGTGAAAGCAAACAAAAACTCGACGGCGCGGGCCACCTGGTCCAGCACCCGTTGCACCTGGTTCAGCGTGGCGCCCATGTCCACCACGGTCACATTGGGGAAGCGGCTGACCAACTCGTTGTCAAATCCACGCCGCTCAGGCGCACGAAAGGCTGTGATGAAGGTTGATGGCACATCCGGCATCTGGCTGAGCGGAAACAGCACAAAGAAATTGGCCCGCATGGAGGACCAGTCCACACGTCGAAGGGAGGTGATGCGGGCCTCGTGCAGTTGACCCGCCATGTCGAAAGTGAGCCGATCCCCCAAGTTGAGGCGCAGGGTTTTGGCAATGCCCTCCTCCACGCTCAGCCCCTCGGTCTCTTGCGCTGTCCACTGGCCTGCCACCACCTGGTTATGTCCTGGCAATTCCTCCGTGTACGACAAGTTGAACTCCCGGTCCACCAGTCGCTGTGCCCGCTCGTCCCCGTAGGACTGCGGGGTGATGGTTTGACCATTGATCGACACCAACCGCCCGCGGATCATGGGAAACCAGTCATGTGTGCCAACCTCGTTGGCTTGCAAGACCGCTTGAAACGCACTCGACTGGTCGGGCTGGATGTTGATGACGAAGCGGTTGGGCGCATGTTGCGGTGTTGCGGCGCGCCAGCTGCTGATGAGGTCGGTGCGCAGCAATACCAACAGGATCAGCGCCAGCAAGCCCAGTGCCAACGAACTGATTTGCACCACGGCCAACCCCGGACGCGCGGCGAGTTGTCGCGTGGCCATCAACAACCACGAGGGGGCCTGCCCTTCACGCACACCCCAGCGCAACAATCGCACAGCCCCCCAGCCCAGCATGGCGAACACCGCGCTGGCGCCTAAAAATCCACCGGCCACCAACGCGCCGAGCTTGAGGTCGCGACTGAACACGATCAGCAAGGCGGCAAATCCCGACAAGCCCACCCCCAAGACCAACAGCGATGCCGGGCGGGGTGTTCCCACTTCACGTCGAATCACACGCAATGGCGGCACCTGCACCAACTGCAAAATGGGCGGCAACCCAAACGCCATCAACAAGGTGAGCCCCGTCCCCATGCCTTGCAGCAGCGGCCAGCCGCGAGGGGGCGGCAAGGCTGTCTCCACCAGGCCACTGAGCAACCAGGCAAACCCATGGTGGACGCCGTATCCCAACGCCAGACCGATGGCGCTCGCCGCCAGGCCAGCGAGCAAAAATTCAAGGCCATACATCCAGGCCATGCTGCGTTGACTCATGCCCAGCACCCGGTAGACGGCGCAGTCGTCCAGACGACGCAAGGCAAAGGCCCTTGCCGCCTGCGCCACCGCTACCGCACTCAGCAAAGTGGCCAGCAAGGCCACCAGATGCAAAAACTTGCTCGCCCGATCCAGGGTCTGGCGCATCTCAGGACGTCCGGCCTCCAGGGTTTCCAGTCGCACGCCGCGAACCGAGGGATCTTTCAGCCGTGACTCGACCCACTCGGTGTAACGCTGCACCTGTGACGGCGGTCCCGACACGGCGAAGCGCCAGACCACCCGACTCGCCGGTTGAACCAAGCCGGTGCCTGGCAGATCACGGGCATGCACCATGACGCGGGGCGCAAAGTTCATGAAGCCCGCCCCGCGATCGGGTTCGTGCAGCAAGACACGGCTGATGACCAAACGGGATTGCCCCAACAGCAGTCCATCTCCCACCTGCAGGTTCAGGGCTTCGAGCAAGGCGGGCTCTACCCAGGCTTGCCCAGGGGACGGCACGTCCCGCGTGCTCACGCCCACGTTGTCGTCGGGGTCGTCGCCTTGCACGCGCAAACGACCCCGCAAGGGGTAGTCAGCCTCCACCCCTTTCAATGCCACCAGCCGGCTCAGCCCCCCGTGTTCATCCGGGGCGCGAGCCATGGTGGGAAAACTGAGCGTGGTGACGCCTTGAAGTCCTTGCGCTTGGGCTTGCTCCAGCCAGGCAGAGGCCGGCGGTTGGTCGGTCACGACCACAGCGTCGCCACCCAGCAGTTGTGCCGCATCGCGTTGCAAACCCGCCTGCAAGCGATCAGCCAGAAAGGCCACCGAAGACAGGGCCGTCACCCCCAGTGCAATCGCCACCAGCAACAAACGCATCTCCGCCGAACGGGCATCGCGCCGCAGAGAGCGCAAGGCCAGAGACCACAGGGGCTGCCGGGGTGAAGAATTTCTCAGCATTGTTTGAGCCTACCACCGCCGCGATGACCCCAGGATGCGCTGGATAACGCACCCCTCATTGACAAATCCTGCACAATAGGGCGTATGGAGACGATGCGAATCGACAAGTGGTTGTGGGCGGCTCGGTTTTTCAAAACCCGTGCACTCGCGGTGGAGCAACTGGACCGCGGCCGCGTGCGGGTGAACGGTCAAGATGCCAAACCCTCACGCGATGTGCGCGCCGGTGACACCGTCGAGGTCCTGCAAAGCGGCGTGCCGCGCACCGTGGTCGTGCATGGCTTGAGCTTGCAGCGTGGGCCGGCGCCGGTGGCGCAAGCCCTCTATGCTGAAACCCCCGACAGCCTGGCCTTGCGCGAGCGAATGGCCGAGCAACGGCGCTTGTCGCACGAGCCGGCGATGAGCATCGAGCACGGCCGCCCCACCAAACGGGAGCGTCGTCACCTGGACCAGGCACAACACCAGTGGGACAACCGCTGGAGTGCTTCGATCGACCCCGCTTGATTCATCAACACTATTTTTAAAGAGTACTCAGATGACCTTCCCTCACTCACTGTCCCGTCGCTTGCTGTGTTGTGCCGCCGTGGCAGGACTGGGTTTTTCCAGTGGCCTGGCCATGGCGCAAAACACCTACCCCAACAAACCCCTGCGTCTGGTGGTGACCTTCCCCACGGGCGGTGCGCCTGACATCCTGGCTCGTCTGTTCAGCGAGAAAGCTCAACTGGGCCAGCCGGTCGTGGTGGACAACAAGCCTGGAGCCGGTGGCAACATCGGCGCAGATATTGTGGCGCGATCGCCCAACGACGGTTACACCCTGGTCATGGGTACCGTGGGCACACACGCTATCAATGGATCGTTGTACGAAAAAATTCCGTATGACATGGTCAAACAATTTGCCCCGGTCTCTCTCATCGCATCGGCACCCAATTTGCTAGTGGTGAACAACGACTTGCCGGTGAAGACCGTCCCCGAGCTCATCACCTACATGAAGGCCAACCCCAACAAGCTGTCATTCGGCTCCCCCGGCATTGGCACCTCGGTGCATGTATCGGGCGAGTTGTTCAAGTCACTGACGGGCACCCAGATGACACATGCGCCTTATAAAGGCCGTCAATACGCCATCCCTGACCTCATGGGCGGTAGCATTCAGCTGATGTTTGACAACATGCCCTCGGCCTTGCCCATGGCACGTGAAGGCAAAATTCGCGCGATTGCCGTGACCACGGCCAAGCGCTCCAACGCCGCCCCCGAAATCCCCACCGTGGCCGAATCGGTACCGGGTTTTGAAGCCACGACCTGGTTTGCCTTGTTTGCCCCCGCCAACACGCCGCGTCCGGTCATCGACCGACTCCACGCCGAAGTCCAGCGGGTGTATCGTCTTCCGGAAGTGCAGGAGCGGCTAAAAACCCTGGGCTTGGAGGCGGTGTTGTCCAGCCCCGAGGAGTTGGCCCGTTACCAGGCCAGCGAAATTGCCAAATGGGCCAAAGTGGTCAAAGATTCGGGCGCTCGCGCTGAGTGAGGCGGTCTGCGCTCTGAAGGGGCCGCCTTGCTCGGACAGCAAGGCCATGATGCCCCTTCAAACAATCGAAATCAGCAAACTGCAAGGCGCTTCTTCGATCAGCGACTTGGAAATCGACCCGCTCCACCAGCGTTCGACCCAGCCTTTCTTGTGCTTGTGGCCCACCACAATGAGGTCGGACTGATTGCGACGCGCACAGTTGCAGATCTCGGTGATGGCATCCCCCGACAGCAACTCCCCCGTGGCTTGGTAGCCATGCTGGGCCAGCACCTGCAAGCCCTCGTCCAGAATGCGTTGGTATGCCTGCCGTTGCAAGGCCTCTTCCTGCACGGAATAGACGATACCCTCGGCCACCACCGAGTTGAGATTCAGGGGCATCACCGCCACCAGGTGTAGCGAGGCTTTCCCCCAAGACGCCAACTCGCCTGAATCCAGCAACGCCTTTTGGCCGGCGGCTGAGCCGTTGTAGGCGAGCAAAATCTTTTTGTACATCTTGGCCTCCAGGAAAATTCGGGCAAAGCGTTGCCCGAGTTGAGCGAGCATGCGGGAAATTGTGGCGTCTGCGAATGGGGTTTTCACGATGGGGATACCACGTACAAGCGGGCGTGACCACAGGTTTACCCATATGCAGGTTGCCACGAATCCTGCTATCGTGCCGCTAGTCCATCCGCTAGCCCACCAACAAGGAGTTCTGAAGCATGCTTGACCGCCTCAACCAGATATATCCAGTGCGTTACACCGCCTTCTTTGTGGCGCTGGGGCTGACGTCGCTGAGCCTGCTGGTTTTTGTCGCCTCGGGTCAGGGCGGTTGGATGCTGCTGATCTTTGGCGCGCTGACAGCGGTTGGCATCTACGATTTGCAGCAAACGCACCATGCCGTCTTGCGCAACTACCCCATCATCGGGCATTTGCGCTTCATGCTGGAAGCCATCCGCCCCGAGTTGCGCCAGTATTTTCTGGAAAGCGAGACCGAAGCCGCCCCGTTCTCGCGAGCGCAACGCACCCTGGTGTACGCCCGCGCCAAGGGCCAGTCGGACAAACGTCCCTTTGGTACCCAACTGGATGTCTCAGCCGCTGGCTATGAGTGGATCACCCACTCGCTGGCCCCCACCCACTTGCACGACCACAATTTCCGCGTTGCTATTGGTGGTGCCAGCTGCACCCAACCCTATGACATCAGCCTTTTCAACGTGTCAGCGATGAGCTTCGGGGCCTTGAGTGCCAACGCCATCATGGCGCTGAACAAAGGGGCCTACATGGGCGGGTTCGCCCATGACACGGGCGAGGGCTCCATCTCCCGTCATCACCGGGTGCACGGAGGCGATCTGATTTGGGAAATCGGTTCGGGGTATTTCGGTTGCCGCGATTCGCAGGGGCGCTTCAGCGCCGAGCGGTTTGTTGAGAACGCCTTGAGCCCCCAGGTCAAGATGATTGAAATCAAGCTGAGCCAGGGCGCCAAGCCCGGGCATGGGGGTGTGCTGCTCGGACCCAAAGTCACCGCCGAAATTGCCGAGGCGCGCGGTGTACAAATTGGTGAAGATTGCGTCTCGCCCTCCAGCCACAGCAGTTTTTCCACGCCACTCGAACTGCTTCAGTTTGTGCAGCAGTTGCGCACGCTCTCGGAAGGCAAACCGGTTGGGTTCAAGCTTTGTATCGGCCACCCCTGGGAATGGTTTGGCATTGCCAAAGCCATGCAGGAAAGTCAGATCCTGCCCGACTTCATCGTGGTGGATGGCTCTGAGGGTGGGACAGGGGCGGCACCGCTGGAGTTTTCCGACCACATTGGCACACCCTTGCAAGAAGGCTTGCGCCTGGTTCACAACACCCTGGTGGGCCTGAATTTGCGCGACAAGATACGGGTGGGTGCCAGCGGCAAGATCATCAGCGGCTTTGACATAGCGCGCACCCTGGCGATGGGCGCGGATTGGTGCAACAGTGCACGTGGCTTCATGTTCGCACTGGGCTGTATTCAGGCACAAACGTGCCACAGTGGCAACTGCCCCACGGGCGTGACCACGCAAGATCCCAAGCGACAAATGGCCCTGGTGGTGCCCGACAAGGCCCAGCGCGTGCGCAACTTCCACCGTCTCACCCTGGAGTCGCTCCAGGAGTTGCTGGAAGCGGCTGGTTTGCAAGGCCCTGCAGACCTACGCCTGCATCACTTCATGCGGCGTATCAACGCCTACGAAACGCGATCACTCGCCAGCCTCTTTGAACATGTCCCGGCTGGCGCGTTAACCGCCGCCGCATCCACCCCTGTCAGCTTGTCCGAGGTGTTCCAAAGCTATTGGAATCAGGCCAGCCCGCAACGCTTCATGCCCGAATCAACCCACTGATGCGGACTGGCTAGAGCCTGCGCAAGCGGGGAATCAATCGGCCGTGTTGGGCCGCGGGTACATCAGCACCCGATCCCGGTTGGCCGGCACCTGAGGAGAGGCCGGCTTGACTTCGGCAACAGGCGGCTTAGGCTCTGGCTTCGGTTCGGGCTTCGGTTCGGGCTTGGGTTCTGGCTTCGGCTCAGGCTTAGACTCTGCTTTGGGCTTGGGCGGTTCCGCAACACGAGCCGCTATGCGAGCTTGCATGACGTTGACCTCTTTTTGCAACTTTTGCAATTCGCTCACCACCGCCTGGCTGTTGTCCTTGATTTGCGGTTGCGGACGGGAGGCCAGGGTCTGCACCTTGCCTTCCAGGGCCTGCAACTGTTTTTGCAGGTTTTGCATCTTGGCATCCAGCGACTTCTCGGTTTGCGCAGCCACCTGAGACGACACCTGGCCAGGAACGGCCTGAACGGATTTGTTGAACTCGTCGAAACGTTGATCCATTTTGGCCGGTAAGCTGCTCACCGACTCCATTTTTTCGGCCAGCTCAAACAAGGACTGCGAAGACTCGGTGAAGGCGCCCACCGTGGTATCCAATTCCACCACACGCTTGCCCACAGCCAAGGCCAAGGCATCGAGTTGACGGATGTTTTGCTGCATGCGCGTGGCAATGGCAAAGAAAGTGCCCACGGCGATGATGATGAAGACCAGGAAGGCGCCCAAAATTAGCTTGGAGTGATGAACGCTGCGCTTGTGCGACTCGGCGATTTTGTCCATCACCGACTGCATGTCGGCGCTGACGTCAGCTGCAACCGAGGCTGAGCGAGTGGACACCTCGGCCGAATTGAGCACCACGCTGGTCAAGTCTTCGAGCTGGCGTGAGAGCTCGGCAGGGTCCAGTGCTTGGCTCTGCAAGTCAGCAATTCCCTCGGCCGCTTCCTCGAGGATCTCGACGCGCTCGGCCATCGGCGCCTCGGCGCCGGCCGTGGCGTGGTCATCCGCCGTGGTGTGCTCTTCAGCCATCTGAATTCCTTGGTATTACTTTTTAAATTCGTCTAAACGGTGGTTCAGCTGGTCAACCTCGTCACGCAGTTTGACAACGCGGCCGCGAAACTCCTCGGCCTTTTTATCGGCCAGGGTGCCGGTAACTTGAGCCGGCGAGGTAGGTTTGGGGGCTGAAACGGCAGGCGACAGCCCAACTGCAGCAGCGGCAAGATGGGGCTCTTGTGGTGCAGGCGGAGTATCAGGTACCTGGGGCTCCGCGTGCGGTACAGGAACGGTGTTTAACACTTCAGGAGAGCTATCGACGATCACGCGATCGGGATCGGTGATGCCGTGGCCGTCCACCTTGACGGAAGAAGATTCGGTATTCGTCATGTCTGGAGTGGTAGCAAAACTGTCATGCAGGGAGTCTGTGGGAATACTCACAGGTTGGGATGAAGTGGCGCCCTCTATGGCAGGAGAGTGGGAATCACCCGAGTCCTCCTCCAAGCTGACGCGATGTGGGGTCGGACCCTGGGTATCCATCGGCACCTGGGTGATGGAAGAGCCGTCTGTGTCCAGAGGAGCTCTGTGGTCGCCAGAGTCTCCCATGGGCAACGCCACCTGATGCGCCGGCTGCGCGTCATCGGGCAGCAGGGCATGGTTGTCGTCCTGGGTGTGGGTGGTGATAGCCACCCTGTTCTCTGTGGCGCCATCGCTGGGCGGGAGAGTGGCATAGGAGTCCTGGGTGTTCGAGGACGGCATCGCCACCGGCCCGGACGAGGCTGGCGTTTGCGACTCCACAGCGACCCGGTGGTCCGAATCCTGCGACGATTCAATTTGAACCCGGTGGTCAGCTGTGCCATCCGTGTTGCCGATCTTGATGCGTTCAGAATCCCGCTGCTCCTCTTGCCCCATCGCGACACGGCTGACCCCATCGTCCGAGGCTTGCTCGACCTCCACGTGTTCGTCCGTGACAGCGCCCGACTCCCCGTGGACGATACGGTCGGTGTAGTGCTTGTCCACCGTGACCTTCTCTTGTCGATCCTGTTCGACATCGCGCTGCCCCACCTTGTTGCGGATGGAGCGGGCGTTGTTGGACCCCTCGGGAATCGTGACCTCGTGGGGTTTGGTGCTGCGAATAACTTGGTCGTTGCTCATAGGTCAATCCTTCTTTATCGACCCGAAGGGCGGAAAATTGATTCGGTATCATCGGATCCGTGCTCAGCCCCCCCGGCTATAGGCTACAAAATGTTGCGCCAGGTCAACGATTGGGTGGGACGGCCTCATGGATTGTTACTGACTTCCGATATCCTTTGCATGCTTAATTTTTCTTACCCGGCATTCTGATATGAACGACCTGGCTCCGCTGCAAATCAACCGTTTTGATGTACCCACCAACCTGCCAGTTTTTTGGTGCAGCATCGCACACCATGTCGAGGCGCTGAAGCTGGCCCGTGAGGCCATTGACGACGTGCGAATCACCCATCCGGACTCTACGCCGTCGAACGTTCAGGCGGTTTACATGAGCCCGTGGAAGAGCCACCGCCTGACCGACAAATTTCAGCCCCTGATTCAAATTGCCATCAACGCCGCCAAGGAGGCTGGCAAGCAGCATTTGAATACCGACATCACGGCCCTGAACCTGGACTACTTTGCCACAGACTGTTGGGGCGTGATCTACGAAAACTCAGATCACACCATCCCGCACACCCACTTCCCCTCGGATTTTGCGGTGGTGGCCTACCTGGAGGCAAATGAAAATTGCGCCCCCATCATTTTTGAAAACACCATTCAGGTGCAACCCGTACCGGGCTCCATGGTGGTGTTTCCCGGCATCATGAACCACCACGTCCCACAAAACAACGACAAGCGGGTGATCGTGGCCATGAACCTGCAGAAGTTTCCGAGTTTCCTGGTCAGCAACGACAATCCGCCGGCCTGAG
>Ga0192647_101595_pt1 | contig 14706 bp, 8 predicted proteins | sample LauGreFa1BDMLBSN_2_FD_133046 | JGI IMG/M metagenome (GOLD analysis project Ga0192647, IMG submission 133046) | Freshwater lake microbial communities from Lake Michigan, USA - Fa13.BD.MLB.SN - reassembly | ecosystem: Environmental > Aquatic > Freshwater > Lake | place: Lake Michigan, USA...
TTCAACCTAAAACAATCGAAAATCGCCATTGGCGCAGGAGAAATGTGGGGGCGTGGTTATTTAAAGGGAACCCAAACCAAGATGGGCTTTGTCCCCGAACAGCACACCGATTTTATTTTTGATGCCATTGGTGAAGAATGGGGATTTGTTGGCAGTACCCTATTCCTGCTGATTTTTTGTGGGTTATTGGTGCGACTTGTGATTATGGCTGAGCGACAATCCACTGTATTCGGCCGGGTATTGGGCTATTCTTTGGCCTCCGTCCTTTTCTTCCACATGTCGATTAACATTGGCATGACCGTGGGATTGGTTCCAACCATTGGGATTCCCCTTCCATTTATTTCCGCTGGAGGTAGTAGTCTATGGGCTTTTACCCTATTTCTTTTCACTTTTCTGCGGGTGGATCAGGTGCGGAAGTAAAAGGCTTTTCCGTAATATTGTAACAATGAATACCGTGCGATTCAAACAGCTGTTTACACAGGGCCTTGGTGCATTAACACTTGCCATGTGTTTATCTTCATGTGGTGGTACCGATGAACAGAATGTGGATGTTCTTTTTGAGAAAGTAACTTCCGATGTAACCGGCATAGATTTCGTCAATTCCGTGCCTGAAAACGATTCCTTGAATCAGTTCACTTATCACTACCTCTACAATGGTTCTGGTGTGGCCATTGGCGATATCAACAATGATGGCAAAAACGACCTCTATTTCTCGGGAAATGAAAAATCGTCGCGCCTATACCTCAACAAAGGCGATTTCAAATTTGAGGACGTCACCAAGCAAAGCGGAACCACCACAAACCAGTGGATCAGCGGTGTAACCATGGTGGATGTAAACAATGATGGTTGGTTGGATATTTATGCGTGTTCTTCGGGACCCAGACAACTCAAGCAATCGAAGCGTAATTTGTTGTTTATCAACCAAAAGAATGGCTCTTTCAAAGAATCAGCAAAAGAATGGGGTGTGGATGACGGAGGAAACGCCACATGCGCAACCTTCTTTGATTATGACAACGATGGGGATTTGGATTTTTATTTGGGAAACCATGCAGACCAGTTCTTTTCCAACATCAATACCCGGTTCACGCCTACGCTGAACATGGATGAGTTTAATCAGCAGCACTTTTTTCGCAATGATGGCAATAAATTCACGGATGTATCAGACAAAGCAGGTGTTGTAAAGATGGGCTATTGCTTAAGCGCGGCCGCTGCAGATTACAACAATGATGGCCTTACCGATCTTTATGTCTGCAACGATTACCATGTACCGGATTGCTATTACATGAATAATGGCGACGGCACATTCACCGATCAGTTTGATGTTGCTTTTAAGCACTCCAGCACCAATTCTATGGGAAGCGATGTTGCCGATGTTAACAATGACGGATTCTCAGATTTGATTACGGTGGACATGCTCTCTGAAAGTCCACGCAGGTACATGTCGTTGATGGGTCCTAAGGACTATGACTACACCATGGTGGGCATCAAGAATGGATACAAAAACCAATACATGAAGAACAACCTGCAAATGAATTTGGGCAATGGCCATTTTTCAGATTTGTCCTATTTGTATGGTGTGGCAAAGTCGGATTGGAGTTGGAGTCCACTTTTATCTGATTTCAACGATGATGGTTTTACCGATATGTTTGTATCGAACGGTTATTATCGCGATGTGACCAACTTGGATTTCATTCTGTACCAAAGTATAGTTGAACAACAACAAAAGCGTGGATTAACCCATGAAGAATTGTTGAAGAAACTACCCTATGAAAAAATACAGAACTTCTTCTTCCAAAACAACAATGGCGAAGGATTCACCAACCGAGCGAGCGAGGTTGGTTTGGATGATTTGACATTGAGCACGGGTTCAGCCACCGGAGATTTGGATGGTGATGGACGTTTGGATTTGGTTATTTGTAACCAAGGAGAAATGCCTTTGGTCTACAAGAACGTCAACACACAAAACCACTTTGTCAATGTAAAGGCTGAGGGAACCGACAAATCGAATCGTTACGGCATAGGATGTCAATTATACGCATCGGACTCAGCTGGCAAGTATAGAAAATTCGAAATCCAACCCTCTCGCGGTTACCAGAGCTCATCAGAAGCCGTTGCGCATATCGGTTTGGGTGCAAACGAAACATTGGCAGAGTTGGTCGTTGTATGGCCCAATGGTAAGGCTCAAATCTTGAAGGATGTATCGGCTGATCAAACCGTGATCGTAAAAAGTGCTGATGCCAATACAACGTGGGATCGCAATGTGATTCGCGCCGGTGACATTCCCTATTTTAAAGAGAATGAATCAGAGTGGGGATTGAATTTCAACCACCTAGAACAAGAAAACCCTGACTTTAAAAGAGAGCCTTTGCTACCACATCGCTATACTACACTCGGACCGGGGATGTCGGCTGGAGATGTTAACGGTGACGGTCTCCAAGATCTGTTTGTGGGCAATGCCCGTGAAAGCTCAGGTTCTACCCTGTTTTTATTGCAAGCAGATGGAAAGTATATCGCGGCGGGCTCTCAGCCATGGAAATCATTGGATGCTGATGTGATGGGCTCATTGCTATTCGACTGCGATGGAGACATGGATTTGGATTTATATGTAGCTGTGGGTGGTTCGGAGTTTGAATGGCCTTCGAACAAATACGAGCACCAGATTTATATCAACGACGGAAAAGGCGGTTTTACCAATGGCAAAGGTCGTTTACCCAATGTGATTAGCAGTAGCAGTTCTGTAGCCTCTGCCGATTACGATGGCGATGGCGACTTGGATTTATTCGTTGCAGGACGATTGATGCCCGGTAATTGGCCTACATTGGAAGTTCGCAGCTATTTGTTGCAAAATAACGGAGGGAAATTCAGGGATGTGACGACGGCATTGGCGCCAGATTTGGAAAACGCGGGTATGATCTGTTCTGCCATCTTTAGCGATTTCAATGGCGATGGCAAACCCGATTTATTGCTTGGTGGAGAATGGATGCCATTAATTTTCATGGAAAACAATGGAGGAAAATTCGTGAACAAAACCGGAGAAGTGGGCGATGCCTCGCTGTCTGGATGGATGAATAGCATTACGCCAGTGGATATTGACAATGATGGCGATTTGGACTATGTGGTCGGAAACAAGGGCAACAACAGCTTTATTCAAGCCAAGGTTGGCAGTCCAAGCAAGGTGTTCTGGGCCGATTTCGATGGAAACGGACGGCAAGACATCGCGATGAGCTACAGTTATGGCGGCAGTGATTATCCCCTATTTACGATGGACGAAATGGGTAAAGCGTATCCATTCTTTATCAATAAGAAGTTTACAACGTACAATGATTTCGCAGGCAAAACCATGGAGGAGATCTTCGGCGCCGAAGTGCTCAAACAGAATAGTTTAACGGCGAATTACTTCTCTAGTTTCGTGGCGATAAACAATGGTGGCAAATTTGGCTTTGTTGAATTACCTATGTGGGCACAGGCAGGACCTGTATTTGGCACAACAGTTATTGATATTGATGGCAACGGATTTGATGATATTCTTTGTACCGGTAACAATTACAACACCCGCGTTCCACATGGCAGAGACGACGCACAGCCTAGCTTTGTTTTGTTCAACCAGGGCGGCACATTCAGTTATCAGTCGGGATCTCGCAACGGATTGTACAACCAGGACGATGGAAAATCCATGATATTGTGCCCAGCTCCTTCCGGACAGGTTCGTGTATTACTGGCCAACAACAATGGTAAATTGCGTGGATTCACCTTGTTGAATGGAAAGAATCAAGCGCAATCTGTGGGATTCGTGAAGGCACCAACCCTTGCAAGTTATGCAAAGGTCACAGTCAATGGAACGGTTAAAATGGTGAACCTCAATGGCGGCAGTGGTTATCTATCCGGCAACAATGCAGGTGTATGGAAAACCAAAGGGGTTGGAAACATTGAATTCTTTGATGCCAACGGACGCAGATTGTAATAACTTTGCGATTACAGTTGCATTCTCCATATAAATTCATTATTTTTGCAACCTAATTGTAAGAAGATGGCAGTTACTAAACTCAAAAGAAAAGAAGCAAAAAACAGAAGCAGAATGACCAAGCGCGTTGAGAACATCAAACGTTTGAAGTTGGTTACCACAATTGCTTCTCCATACAAAGGCATATCAGGTATCGTCTTGGAAGACCAAGAAAACCAATAAATGTCATTGTTTTAGATATTTAAGGCACGCATATTTGCGTGCCTTTTTTTATTAACTTTACGCCAATGTCCGCCCACAAACACATAAAACCCCTTTTACTTTCTATCGTTTGCATCGGATTTATGCAGAGCGCTTGTCAAAATGCAAAAGAAACCGAGAACAAAGTCATTCAGAACGACATCCTATCAATCTGTAATGTAGCCATCCAGAATGCCATCGTTGTTGATCACGTTGCGGCGCCTGTTGGTTCGCGCAGGTATGTTTATGCTTCCATTGCTGCGTATGAGTCCTTGGTACCCTTCTACCCTGATTACAAGAGTGTAGCGCCAGTAATGAATGGATTAAAAGCAACACCCGCGCCCGACACTACCCAGAAATACTGTTTGGACCTGGTGGCGATGGCAGCACATACTTATGTGAGCCAAAAGTTGGTTTACAAAGAAGACAGTATCGCCAATTTCCGTAGTCGACAGCTAAATTTTTACAAAGACAAGATGTCGAACAGTATGTTTGAAGCCTCCATTAGCTATGGCGATAGTGTGGGTTCTCATATTGTAAAATGGTCAAAGTCAGATTCATTCTCTTACTTCCGCGGTCGTGAATTTTTCCTCACCAACAACAACCCTGGTTCGTGGGAACAAACACCCCCCGATTTCATGGAAGCAATTGAGCCCAATTGGGGTCGGATTCGTCCGGTACTGGTAAAATCGGTGAGTGAATTCCAATACGATGCACCAGAACCCTACAGCACAGATAAAAAATCACGCTTTTACGCCATAACCAAAGAAGTTTACGACACTGTAAATGCCAAGGACACCAACCAATTGAGAACAGCTTGGTACTGGGATGACAATCCGAATGCTTCGGTGCATTATGGACATGCAACGATCAACGTATTGAAGGTTTCTCCTGCAGGACATTGGCTTTCCATGTTCTCGACCGTAGCGAGATCAAAAAAATACTCTTTAATCGAAACAGCCGATGGCATGATGCGGTTGTCATCTGCGATTTTTGATGCGTTTATCAGCTGTTGGTATGTAAAATACAAAACCGATTATTTACGCCCGATTACTGCCATACATGACTTGATTGATTCCAGCTGGTCCTCTCCCATTCAAACACCGGCTTTTCCAGAATATCCATCAGGACACAGCGTGGTTTCGAGTGCTGCAGCCACTGTGTTAACTGCAACTTTCGGTGAGTATGAATTTACGGATAGCGCAGAGTATCAGTTTGGCTTGGGGATCCGGAAGTTTAAGAATTTCCGTGAAGCCAGCAACCAAGCTTGTATTTCTCGCCTATATGGAGGTATACACTTTATCGATGCCATCCAAAATGGGAAGAAATTGGGCAACGAGGTTGGGAATTATCACGTTACCCACTTAAAAACCAAAAAGTAACCGATTACATTAGCTGTGCCAGGCGCTTTTCGATAATCAACAACTTATCGGTAGCGTCTGATAGTTTCTTGCGCTCTACGTCGACCACCTCCGGCTTGGCATTTTGTACAAAGCGTTCGTTTTCTAGTTTTTTACGAACGGACGCGATGAATCCGTCGTAGTATACTTTTTCTTTTTCCAACTCTTCTCGCTCTTTATCGACATCTATCTCCACATTAAGTTCAACCCAAATTTCGTGGGTACCAACGATTACGGGCATTCCATTTTGGGGTTTGGTGGCAACATCGGTATGAACATTGACGTTACCCAATTTCTCTACAAAGTCTTGCAAACTCAAAATAGAAAGTGCAGAGGCCGGCACCCATAAATTCAATGCTTCTTTGGGCGATAATCCTCGGGTATTTCGGGTATTTCTGATTTCTGTCACCAATTGTAAAGCCTCTAGGGATGAATGCTCTGCTTGACCTTCTTTGGCAACGGGATACGACGATAAAACCAATGTTTCTGCATTTCCATCGCTTAACAACTGTACGATTTCCTCAGAAATGAAAGGCATGTAGGGGTGAAGAAGCGACATCAATTCTTGCAATAGGTTTTGTGCTTCCTTTCGCGTGGTATTTGAAATAGATTCACCATAAGGAGGTTTGATGGCTTCCAGGTATACCGCACAAAAATCGTCCCATATGAGTTTGTAAATCGCCATTAAGGCATCAGACAAACGGAATTCTGAAAACAACTGTTCTATTTCCTTCAAAGTCTCGTTCAACCGAGATCCCATGACAGTTTTGGCTTGATCAGCAGCGTTGGTTGGTTCACCGTCGTTCGTTTCCCAGCCTTGAATTAATCGGAAGGCATTCCAAATCTTGTTACAGAAGTTTCGGCCTTGTTCAATCTGCGTTTCATCGAACAAAATATCGTTACCAGCAGGCGAACAAAGCAACAGACCCATACGCACAGAATCGGCACCAAATTTCTCTATGAGTTCTAATGCATCGGGGCTATTCCCCAAACTTTTGCTCATTTTCCTGCGTTGTTTATCACGAATTAACCCTGTGAAATACACATTTTTAAATGGCATTTTACCTTCAAACTCATAACCTGCCATGATCATACGAGCCACCCAGAAAAACAAAATATCCGGACCGGTAACCAAATCATTGGTTGGGTAATAATAGTTCAATTCTGTTTTATCTGCATGCTCTCCTATCCCATCAAACACAGAAATCGGCCAAAGCCAAGAACTAAACCAAGTGTCTAATACATCGGGGTCTTGGGTTAAGTCGGCGATGGATACCGCTGTACCCATTTTAGCAAATTCAACTACAGCATCCTCTGCGGTCTTGGCTACCACCCACTCGCCGGTGGTTGAATACCATGCGGGTATGCGATGTCCCCACCATAACTGACGTGAAATGTTCCAATCTTTTACATTTTCCATCCAATGGCGATATGTATTCTTCAGTTTGGCTGGATAAAAATTGATTTCATCGTCCATTACAGATGACAATACTTTGGGATTCTTTTTCATGAAATCTTGCATATTCATGAACCATTGCGTACTAATTCTGGGTTCAACCACAGCATCGGTGCGCTCACTGTATCCAACATTGTGTACGTAATTTTCCTGTTTGGAAAGCAATTCTGCTTCTTTCAATGCTTTCACCCATTGTTTACGGGCAATGAAACGATCCTGACCCACAAACAATTGTCCGGCCTCTGAAATCGTGCCATCCGCGTTCAAAGTATCGATCACAGGCAGATTGAATTTCAATCCAATGTTGTAATCATTGATATCGTGGGCGGGTGTTACTTTCAATACGCCGGTACCAAATTCAATGTCGATGTAATCATCTGCAATGATAGCCACCTCTCTATTGATCAACGGAACCATGACTTTCTTACCAATCAGTCCTTGGTAACGTTCATCGTTGGGATTCACACACACAGCGACATCTCCTGCAATGGTTTCAGGACGTGCCGTGGCTACCATCAATTCTCCGTCAAAGTCTACCCCTTTGTAAATCACATAATACAATTGATCGGGCGTTTCTTTGAAAATCACCTCCTCATCACTCAAGGTGGTTTGTCCTGCCGGATCCCAGTTCACCATCTTCGTACCGCGATAAATAAGTCCTTTTTTGTAGAGGTCAACAAATACTTCTACGACTGCCTCATACAAACTTGGCTCCATGGTAAAACGGGTACGATCCCAATCACAACTCGCACCCAATTTTTGGAGCTGCTGCAAGATGATTCCGCCGTACTTTTCTTTCCACTCAAACGCGTGCTTGAGAAACTCTTCGCGGCTTAAGCTAGATTTTGGTATTCCTTGTTCGGCCAATAGTTTTACTACTTTGGCTTCGGTGGCAATACTCGCATGATCTGTTCCTGGGACCCAACAAGCATTGAAACCTTGCTTCCTGGCTTTGCGGATTAGGACATCTTGGATGGTATTATTGAGCATATGCCCCATATGCAATACTCCCGTAACGTTGGGTGGCGGAATAACGATGGTATAAGCCGGACGTTGGTCTGGGACTGAGCGGAAGTACTTTTGGCTCAACCAATGTTGATACCATTTATTTTCAATGTCGGAAGGATTGTATTTGGCGGAAATTTCCATTGTTACAAAATTACGATTTTCGTATTGTGTTTGGGGTTGATTACAAAGAAAAAGGCCACTCTTTCGAGTGGCCTTTTTCGTATAAATTTGTTTTTGATTAAACTCCTACATCGTGGTGGGCCGACTCATCCAAGTAAGGATGGTTGACAGCGACCAAACCTCTCTTCGTCAAAGCGGTGAAAACCCAATAAGTAAACACACCTGCGAACAATAAGAAAGTTCCCAATTCCAAGAAGCCAAATTGCATTCCAGAACCGAATACACCAGGGAATACCATCAACCACACATCGTGGTAGTGACCCAATATCATGATTGAACCGATGATTGCCAATACATAGCGGTTTCTTTTGGCTGAGCGCATCAACAACCCAAGGAAAGGAATGCAGAAACACATCGCGAAGTTCAACAAGAAATTGAATTTGTAGTTTTCAAAACGAATTTGGTAGTAAGACATTTCCTCAGGGATCTGTGCGTACCAAATCAACAAGTATTGAGACAACCACAAGTAAGCCCAGAATACGGTGAAGGCAAACATGAATTTACCCAAATCGTGCATGTGCTCGTTGGTAACGAATCCCAAATAACCTTCTTTCTTAATATACGCTACGAAGAAAGCCATAATGGTGATCATGGTTACCCAGTGTGTTACGAAGTTATAAAAACCAAAGATGGTTGAATACCAATGTGCATCAACCGACATGATCAACAACCAAGCAATCACAGAAATGGTGAAACCGAAAATCACTGCGAAAGCGGCACTGAAACGAATTGATTTTCTGAAAAAAGTCACATCTCCTTTGGTGGCGTTGTCTTCTGCGGCCGACAATGAACGCAATTTGCGCATCAAAACGTACCAGATAACAACCAAGACACTTGGGAATACAAACAACATCGTTGAATTCAAGAAACCAGATTTACCTACCAAGATGGGATCGTAGCCGGCATCGCTGGGTTTTAAACCCAGATGTTCGTAATGTGCCCAATGGTAGATATCATTCTTACCCATAAACAAAGCAATCAACAATACCACGAATGGTACTGGAATGAATGTCATGATGGCTTCAGGAATACGCTTAATACCTACAGACCAACCAGCGTTGGCGATGTATTGAATGGCATACCACATCAAAGCAACCAATGAAATCATGAGGAAAAAATATCCTGCAATCATCAAGTTGGCCCAAATGCGGGTGTTTGCAGGTTTGTCTAAAGGATGAAATTCCATACGAGGACCGAATGCTTCAGTCTCCACATTGGTATGTTCTTCGTGTGCCGCGGCAGCAGCATGGCCTTCACCATGATGAACCCCTTCGTGAGCAGCTACTTCCGTTTTCGCTGCATGAGATTCCTCGTGACCGCCTAAATTCGCAATACCAAGACCTGCAAAAATCAACCCCAAGACCATCAAGATCATGGAGAAACGTTTTGCCTTCGGAGAGAATACAAACTGCTCCTGTTTAACTTCAATATGATGTCCGTGTCCCATTGTAATTTACTTATTTAGTGGTGGCTGTTGAATCAGTGGTTGCAGGCTCAGCGACAGCGACACTCTGATTGCTCAATAATTTAACATATTTGATCACTTTCCAACGATCCTTTGGACTCAATACAGAGGCATGGCTACCCATGTTGTTTTTTCCGTAGGTCAAAGTGTGATAGATTTTACCTTCCGGCAAAGTTTTGATGTACTCATCGGTGTAGGCTTTCCAAGAGGGCTTCAAAGTAGCCACTTTCTTGAAAACTTCACCGTCGTTTCCACCATTAGCACCGTGACAAGGTGTACAATAGATATCGTAAAGATATTTTCCACGACCATCTTCCAATGTAGCTTCCGCAGGTGCTACCAAAGCAGCAGAAGCTTCGTAGCCGTCTCCGGAATTCTCCAAATTATATTTATAGTCCAACTTGCCATAAGCAACGGTTCCAGCAACGGGTTCACGCATGTTCATGCCGTAAGGGTTCACCTTATTGCTATCAACTTGGCTGTAGGACTCATAACCCTTTGAATAGTACATGTCAGGTGCATATTCCCAACCGGGGTTGTTTCCACGACTTACACATCCACTCATCAAAGCGGTAGCGGCAATCGAACCGAACAAGATATAAAGTTTGTTGTTCATTGTAATTCAACTATTAAAGTACGGTTTGAACACCGTTGTGAAACTCACGCAATTCAACAGCACCATGATTCTTCATCATGTTGAGGACTGCTTTTTCATCCATTCCGTCTGTTGTTTCGATGGCCATAACCATGCGGTCATCGGTTTGACGGATATCCAATATTTCATTTTTGATGCCGTGAACCAAACGGTTTCTCCAGAAGAAGAAGAACGACATACCGAATGCAGTACACAATACAGTACCTTCAAACATCACTGGAGCCCAGCTAGGAGTGAAACGAACTGGCTTATTACCAATGTTCATGGGCCAATCATGCACATACATGTACCAAATCATGGTGGTCATCAAGGTCAAGCCCGTTACAGCACAGAAAAAAGCGATACGGGCCAATTTGCTTCGACGTGCACCGATGATACGATCCAAACCATGTACTGGATAAGGCGTGTAAATATCGTGGATGTGAACGCCAGCATGTGCAATCTCTGAAGCACCTGCCATCAACTGATCTTCGTCCTCCCATACACCAATCAACATCTTGTTGCGGTCGCGTAGGCTAAGTTTTTTATCTAAAATTCCCATTATGGTAATCTTTTAAGGTTTTTGTTATTCGCGATTGCGAAGGATTGATTTAACTTCCGCCATGTTGATCACAGGCAAGAATTTGGCAAACAAGAAGAAGCATGTAAAGAAGATACCAAAGGTTCCCAAGAACAAGCCGATTTCAGTCAATGAACCTGAGTACATAACCCAGCTTGATGGCAAGTAATCTCTGTGCAATGAAGTCACGATGATTACAAAACGCTCAAACCACATACCCACGTTAACGACAATACTCATGATGAAAATGAACCAAGGCGTAGTACGAGCCCAACGGAACCAGAACACCTGTGGGGCGATCAAGTTACAAGTCATCATACTCCAATAAGCCCACCAATAAGGTCCGAACATACGGTTGGTAAAAGCATATTGCTCGTAAATGTTACCAGAGTACCAAGCGATGAAGAATTCCGTAATGTATGCAATACCCACAATGGTACCTGTTACCATGATGATTTTGGTCATCGCATCTAAGTGTCCGATTGTGATATAGTTCTCATAGTTCATCACCTTACGAGCCACCACCAACAAAGTAGCCACCATACCAAAGCCAGAGAAAATCGCACCGGCAACGAAGTATGGAGGGAAAATGGTTGTGTGCCAACCAGGGATTACTGAAGTTGCAAAGTCGGTAGATACGATGGTGTGTACAGACAATACCAAAGGCGTACTCAAACCAGCCAAAATCAACGATATCAATTCATAACGCGCCCAAGTGCGGGTAGATCCTGTCCAACCCATCGACAAGAAACCATACATGGTCTTACCCAATTTAGATTTCACTTTGTCGCGAATTGTAGCGATGTCAGGAATCAAACCAATGTACCAGAACAACAACGATACGCTGAAGTAGGTAGAAATCGCAAATACGTCCCACAACAAAGGAGAGTTAAAGTTCACCCACAGAGAACCGAATGCGTTTGGCAATGGCAAAGCCCAGTAACCAACCCAAACCCGACCCATGTGGAATACAGGGAACATCGCCGCACAAATTACCGCGAAGATGGTCATCGCCTCTGCTGAACGGTTAATACTCATCCGCCATTTCTGACGGAACAGCAACAACACGGCTGAGATCAAGGTACCTGCGTGACCAATACCAACCCAGAATACGAAGTTGGTGATATCCCAACCCCACATCACTGATTTGTTGATGTTCCACACACCAATACCTGTGAACAAGGTGTACAACAAACTCACCCCAAAAATTCCCAAGAAAATCAAGGACAAAGTAAATCCCACTTTCCAGGCGGTAGAAGGATTGTTCAAAATAGGCCTTGCAATATCTCGCGTAACGTCAGATGCCGTTTTATCGCCAGTTACAAGTCTGTCTCTAATGATTGAATCGTGTATCATTCGAATATTTATTGGGTGAATTAAAGTGAATCGTTGTTACGAATTTTGGTCATGTACTTCACAGATGATTGTACGTTAATTTCCTCAAGCACTGTAAATCCGCGCTCATTCTTATGCAATTTGCTCACTTCGCTTTCAGGGTTGTGCAAATCACCAAATACAATTGCGTTGCTAGGACAAGCTCTTTGACAAGCAGTTAACACCTGCACTTCGTTGGGTGATTTACCCTCGCGCTTGGCTTTCAACTTGCCTTCCTGAATACGCTGTACACAGAAAGAACATTTTTCCATCACACCACGTGTACGAACAGTAACATCTGGGTTGATCACCATTTTACCCAATGGGTTGTTGAAGTGGAAATCAAATTTGTCGTTATCGTTGAAACGGAACCAGTTGAAGCGACGTACTTTGTATGGACAGTTGTTACCGCAATACTTGGTACCGATACAACGGTTGTATGTCATTTGGTTTAAACCTTCTGTGCTGTGGGTGGTTGCCAATACTGGACAAACCGTTTCACATGGTGCATTAGAGCAATGCTGACACATCATCGGTTGGTGCAATACATTAACATTCTGCCAATGATCAAAGTTGCCTTTTTCATCAGCTGCTTCAATTTCTGTATCCTTGGTCAATACGCCTTCGGTTGAATTGAAAGAATAGTAACGATCGATGCGAATCCAGTGCATTTCACGACGCAAACGAATTTCGTCGCGACCGACAACAGGAACGTTGTTCTCAATAGAGCAACTCACGATACAGCTTCCACAACCGGTACAAGCGTTCAAGTCAATCGCCATGGCCCACAAGTGGTTTGGCGAGCCATCTTTGCGATACTCTGGCTTTTCCCAGATGGTGTAAATATGCGTGGCTGGCTTATCATTGCCCGCGTTGGGACTCTTTTGCCAAGCACCGTAAGTAGATTCTCTTACGATGTCACGTCCTTCAATGCTATGGTGCGTTTGGGTTTGTGCCAAACTGTAATTGTCATCGCCTTTGGTTATTTCAACATTCTTAGCTACAAAGCTACGATTACCCGTATTATTTACGAATGCATATCCGTTTACGCCGATGGTGTCGAATCCCTTTTCTACACTACCAGCAACTTTACCAGCGTGTGTTCTGCCATAACCCAAGGCCATTGCAACGGTTTCGTTGGCTTGACCTGGTTGGATCAATGCAGGAACGTTGGTATAGGAAACATCCCCTACTTTCACGTTAACAGTATCCCCTTCGGCAATATCCAACTTCACAGCCATCGCTTTGGGAATTGCAACGTAGTTATCCCAACATACTTTGCTCACAGGATCAGGCATTTCTTGCAACCATGGGTTGTTTGCAAATGCACCATCCCTAACGCCTACACCTTGGTAAAGAACCATGTCCACACCACTTGCTTTCGCGTTGGCAGAAATGTAAGAGGCTAATGCTTCTACATTACCCGCATAGGAGGCAACACCTTCTGATGCAGCAACAGCGTAAAGACCTTTTTCCAACACACCATTAAAGGCATCATCGGAACCCAAGGTCGCAGCCCAGTTGGCACGGATAAAGTTATAATAAGGAGAGGCTTGTAATTTTTGAGAGAAAATTCCCTTTGATGCAAATGGATCCGTTGCAGGTGCTACCAACGCGTTGGCCCATGTCAATAAGCTAATTTGTGCTTGACGGGTATTAAAAACGTTTGAAATGGTAGGCTGGGTGAAATGGTAAGTGCCTTTTCTTGGCTCAGCATCGTTCCAACTTTCCAAATAGTGGTTGTCGGGACATACATATTGGCACAAAGCCGCGGTTTCGTCCTTGCTAGAAGCGAAAGAAACGGATAAAGACGCCTTTTTGATGGCTTCTATCCATTCTTTGCTGTTATGGTTATACACTGGATTGGTATTGTAGAAAATCACACCCGCAATGGCGCCTGATTTCAAACCAGCCAATACTTCGGCGGTTTTTTTGTCAGATCCTTGATATTGGTTGCTGTGGTTTACCATATCGATGGTTGAACCGTAGTTACCCAACAACATGTTGATACCATTGACGATTTTTTGAACTTCTACTTCGTTGCTCGCAGAGATAACCAATGAGGTTCCTTTGGCTTTCACCAAGGCTTCAGCGGTTTTCTTGATTGAGTTACCCGCCAATTCACCTTGCTGAGGCACGGGAATTTGCTTAGCACCCGTTGCAATGGCAATGTAATTATACAATGTGGCCACATACAATGCTTCTTGAGAAGCACGCATTGGGAAACGGAAATCAGCATTGGTACCTGTCATACTCATTGCACTTTCGAACTGAATGTGCTTCGACATGCCGCCGGCAACCGCAGGTTGACGATTGATGGTATATCCTTTTGAAAATTCAACAGGTGAAATCCAAGTACCCAAGAAATCAGCACCAAAGCTCACAATCACTTTGGCTGAACCAAATTT
>Ga0192647_101597_pt1 | contig 14679 bp, 15 predicted proteins | sample LauGreFa1BDMLBSN_2_FD_133046 | JGI IMG/M metagenome (GOLD analysis project Ga0192647, IMG submission 133046) | Freshwater lake microbial communities from Lake Michigan, USA - Fa13.BD.MLB.SN - reassembly | ecosystem: Environmental > Aquatic > Freshwater > Lake | place: Lake Michigan, USA...
ATCACCGCCAGGTCGCCGGTATGGAACCAGCCGCCGTGGAAAGCTTCCTCGGTGGCTTGCGGATTCTTGAGATATCCCTTCATGACAATGTTGCCGCGGAAAAATATCTCCCCCAAGGTTTCGCCGTCGGCAGGGACAGGCTGCAGGGTTTGCGGGTTCAGCACCGTCACGGCTTGTTGCAGCGGGTAGGCCACGCCCTGGCGCCCGTTCAGCCGGGCGCGCTCAGGCAAGTCCAGTGTGTCCCACTCGGGTTGCTTGGCACACACTGCAGCCGGGCCGTACACCTCGGTGAGTCCGTATACGTGCGTGAGGCTGATGCCGGCCGCCTCGCATCCTTCGATCACAGCCACCGGCGGCGCTGCGCCAGCAATCAGCCCTTTGACCGTGTGCGTGATGCCGGCGCGCAGTTCCTGTGGTGCGTTGATCAGCATGCTGTACACAATGGGGGCGCCACACAGGTGGGTGATGTGATGCTCGCGAATCAGCGGGTAGATCAGCGCGGGATCCACACGGCGCAGGCACACGCTGGTGCCAGCAATCAAGGCCATGGTCCAGGGAAAGCACCAACCATTGCAGTGGAACATGGGCAGCGTCCACAGATAGATGGCATGGTGGGGCAATTCCCAAGTGATGACGTTGCTGGCAGCGTTGAGGTATGCCCCCCGGTGGTGCGTCACCACGCCTTTGGGGTTGCCGGTAGTGCCCGAGGTGTAGTTAAGCGCAATGGCGTTCCACTCATCGCTGGGCAAAGCCCAGGCATGCTGCGGGTCACCTTCAGCCAGAAATTGCTCGTAGCTCAGATCGCCCAGGAATGCGCCCGCCGGCGCCTCGTGATCCTCCACCTCAATCACCAGTGGACGACGCGTGCCCAGTTGCGCCAAGGCCCCTTCGATCACGCCGGCAAACTCTCGATCGGTGAGCAACACCTTGGCCTCGCCATGCTCCAGCATGAAGGCAATGGCCTGGACGTCCAGGCGCGTGTTGAGCGTGTTGAGCACCGCTCCGGTCATCGGCACACCAAAGTGGGCCTCAAACATCGCGGGCACATTGGGCAGCATCACCGCCACCGTGTCACCTTCGCCAATCCCGCGACGCTGCAAGGCCGAGGCCAGGCGGCGACAGCGCTCATAGGTTTGCGACCAGGTCTGGCGTTTTGCGCCGTACACGATGGCGTGGCGGTTGGGGTAGACCTGCGCGGCACGCTCCAGAAAACTGAGCGGTGAGAGGGCCACATGGTTGGCCGAGTTTTTGTCCAGATCGACGTTGTAGGGATTGTGTGTCATCGTGAAACTCCGGGGTGCAGCGGGGGAGGAGGTGGCGGCGCTCAGTCCAGCGTCAGGTGCAAGGCGGACAGGGGAGCCGGGAAGTCTGCCGTCCAATGCTGACCCGAAGCTATCGGGAAGGCGTCGGTCCAGGTGCCGGTGGTGATCACATCGCCTGGTGCCAAGTCCGGGGCCCCAGGGCAGGCGCGAAGTTCCTGCATGAAATAGTGCAGGGCGCGCAAGGGGCTGTCCAGCACGTGGCGGCCGCTGCCGATCGCCACCTCGGTCTGGTCCTGACGCAAGTGCATGGTCATGCCAGCCAGCAGCGTATCGAGTGCGTTGGCGCTGGCAGCGATGGCGCGCAGTGGCACCCGCCGCCCCACCAGCAGGCGGGCATGCAGCCCGCTGTCGGCAATGGTGTCGCTGGCCTGGAATTTCCAGTCGGGCAGGTGCGACTGCACCACCTCGAACCCGGGTGCTATCCAGTCGATGGAGTCGAACAGAGCGGCCAGGTCAGCCCCCTTGGGTGGGGTTCGGGCCAGACCAAACACCACTTCTGGCTCCAACCGGGGTTGGCACGTGGCGTCCAGCGAAAGACGGCCCTGACCCTCGCACACCTGCAGCGTGGTGTCCCAGACCGTGCCCCAGATCGGCGCATAGACCTGGTACAGCGGCCAGAGGGTGCGGTTGGTAAACCCGATCTTGAAGCCCCGCGGCAACTCACCGCGTTGCTCGCGCAGGGCACGTACAGACAGCGCCTGCTGGTAGGCCTGGGCGGTGTCAAAGCCCGTTGCGGCGCTGGGCGGGTGGGGCCAGAGTTGGCCTTGGTCGAGGTGGGTCAAAAGCGCTTGTGGGGTCATCGGGGGGTCGTCGCAGTGGCAGGGCGCAGGGCCCTTCATAATGGGTGGAGGATCTGTCTCGCGCTGACTTGGCAGAAGTGCAAAGTTTTGGCTCAATGCGGGCTGAATTGTCGGGCCCATTCTGGCCTACCCGGTGCGGTCTCGCAACAGTGCAAACCGCCCCGCCGATAACGATGTGGAGTCCCCCTGATGAAATCCCTGGCAGCCTGGTACCGAAAAAACGGCGACGCCCGCGACGTCCTGGAAACCGGCGAAATCGACCTGCCTGAGCCCGCGGCGGGCGAGGTCTGCGTACGACTCAAGACTTCCGGGGTCAACCCCTCGGATGTGAAGTCTCGCCGCACCCGACCGGTCGATGCGCCGCTGATCGTGCCGCACAGCGATGGCGCGGGGGTGATCACCGCAGTCGGCGCGGGCGTTCCCGCTTCGCGTGTGGGCGAGCGCGTCTGGATCTGGAATGGTCAATGGCAGCGTCCATTGGGCACGGCCAGTCAGTTCATCGTGTTGGCCGCCGAGCAGGCCGTGGCCTTGCCGGCGGGTACGACGGATGCTGAAGCGGCTTGCCTGGGTATCCCGGCGTTGACAGCCCAGCAGGCGATCAACCTGGCCGGCGACCTGAGCGGTCGCACTGTGCTGGTCATTGGCGCTGGTGCTGCCGTGGGGCATTACGTCACCCAGATGGCCAAGCTGGCAGGGGCCCGGGTGATCGGGACTGTGGGCAGCCAGGCGCGTGCCGACCATGCCCGTGCGGCAGGCGCCGACGAGTTGGTGAACTACAAGACCGAATCCGTGGTGGAGCGTGTCCAAGCGTTGACCCAGGGGCAGGGGGTGGACGCCATCATCGACATGGACTTTTCCACCACGTCGGGCTGGTTGTCGCAGGGCGTGTTGCGTCGTCACGGCGTCTTGGTGTGTTACGGCTCCAACGTCAGCACCGAGGTGCCGGTGACGTTTCGGCCTTTGCTGTGGGGCTCGTTTGATCTGCGCTTTTTCCTGGTGTACGACCTCACGGCGCAGGACCGCGCGCGCACGCTCTCGCAGATCACCGATCTGCTGCGCAGCGGTCGCTTGAAGCACGCGGTGGCGCAGCACTACCCGTTGAAGGACATTGTGAAAGCGCACGAGGCGGTTGAGGCCGGACAGGCTATAGGCAACATCGTGATCGACTTGCCCTGACCCATGTACCTGGTTGCTATTGCTTGGTTATATGTGGCAGTGATGATGGCCATTGCCGAAGCCACGCATTCCCAAGGCTCGATACTGGGTGCCATCATCACCTTGCTGCTGTATGGTGTGTTGCCGCTGTTGTTGGTGCTGTATGTGATGGGCACCCCGATGCGACGCCGTCAACGTTTGCAGCAAGAGCAGGCGCAGGCGCAGGCTCAGGTTCAGGTTCAGGCTCAGGAAGAAAACCCTGTCCCGGCACAGAAGCCCCCAGCGGACTCTCTGAAGAACCCTTGAGGGTCTGGCCGACTCCATTTTTTAGCCCCCTTCATGGCACTCAAATCCACCATCTACAAAGCCTTGCTGCAAGTGGCTGACATCGACCATGGTTTTTATCAGGACTTGTCCTTGACCCTGGCGCGTCATCCCAGCGAGACCGACGAGCGCATGATGGTGCGATTGGTCGCCATGGCCTTGACAGCCCATCAATTGCAGGATCGTTGCCAGGGAGACGGGCGACTGGCCTTTGGGGCAGGACTGTCTGACCCTGATGACCCGGACGTGTCACTCACCGATTTCACCGGACGCAAACGCGTCTGGGTGGAAGTGGGACTGCCCGAGGACAAGCCACTCACGCGTGCCTGCAGCAAGGCCGATGAGGTGGTGGTCTTTGCCTACCAGTCGAATGCGCCGATCTGGTGGCGTGGCATCGAGTCGCGCCTCTCGCGCCTGGACCGCCTGTCGGTTTGGCATTTGCCGCTACCCACAGACCCAGCCCTGGGCCAACTGGCCGAACGAAGCATGCAGTTGCAGGCCACCATTCAGGAACACGGCCTGACGCTCAGCAGCGAGCGCGGCAGCGTGCATGTCGAACCCGAGCGTTGGAAGTAAGCCGACGTGACTTGTAGACCTGTTCTCCCCTTGAACACAGGGCAACCACCGTACACACCACAGACACGTTGCACGCAATGAACTCACCGCACCCCTGAATCTCAGAAATCCCTCACCATGAAACTGTCCACCGATTCTTCCTTTGTGTTTTATTCATTGCCCGGGCGCGTCGTGTTTGGCGAAGGGTGTCTGGCCACGCTGGCTGCCGAGGTGGAAGCCTTGGGCGCCCAGCGCGCACTGGTGCTGTGCACCCCTCAACAACGCGACGTGGCCGAGCGTGTGTCGCGTCAGCTGGGTGATCGGTCGGCGGGCATTTTTGATCAGGCCGTCATGCACGTGCCGATAGAAACCGCACGTGCAGCCCGTGCCCGAGCCGCCGACCTGGGAGCCGATGTGGCCGTGGCCGTGGGTGGCGGCTCCACCATTGGACTGGGCAAGGCGATTGCCCTCGATTCCGGCTTGCCCATCATCGCGATTCCCACCACCTACGCGGGCTCGGAGATGACCACCATCTTCGGCATCACCGAAGGGGGTGTGAAAAAAACCGGACGCGACCCACGCGTGTTGCCGCGAACGGTGCTGTACGACCCGACACTCACGCTCACACTGCCGTTGAGCCTGTCGGTCACGAGCTGCATGAATGCTGTGGCGCATGCCGCGGAAGGTTTGTACGCGCCGGACGGTAACCCCATCATGAGCCTGATGGCGGAAGCGGGCGTAGCAGCCATTGCGCAGGCCTTGCCTCGTCTCTGCCGCAACGCACAAGATATGGCGGCTCGCACCGAGGCCCTGTATGGCGCGTGGTTGTGCGGCAAGGTGCTGGGCCATGTGGCCATGTCGTTGCACCACAAGCTCTGTCATACCCTGGGGGGCAGTTTCAACCTGCCCCATGCCGAAACCCATACGGTTGTGTTACCCCACGCGCTGGCCTACAACACCCCCGCAGCCCCCGAGGCCATGGCGCGGTTGGCACGCGCCATGGGCAGCGCCACGGCGGCTCAAGGCGCGTTTGATTTGGCGCAGCGCCATGGCGCCCCCGTGTCGTTGCGCGAGCTGGGTATGAAAGCGGCCGACCTGGATCGTGCCTGCGAGTTGGCCTTGCAAAATCAGTACAACAACCCGCGCCCGCTAGAGCAAACGGCGATCCGTCAATTGCTGCAAGACGCCTTTGAGGGACGTCGACCCAACGTCTGAGTGCGCGGAAATCTATCGGCTCTCGCCATGCCTCGTTTCTTGCACGGCTAGCACCAGGCCTCTTCATCACCTGAACGAACACAAGGAGTCACCATGACCGAGCGACTGAGCCAGATGGCCTACGAGGACTTGAGCCCCGAGGTGAAACCCATGGCGGACTACATCCTCAGCATCTCCAGCGCTGGCCTGGGCGGACCCTACAACGCCTTGATGCGAAGCCCGGTCATGGCACAGCGCACCCTGGACTTGCTGGATTATTTGCGCTTCAACACCACAGTCCCCAAGCGATTGAACGAATTTGCCATCTTGATCCAGGCGCGTATTTCGAATGCCCAATACGAGTGGTGGGCGCACGAGCGCATCGCGCGCAAGGCGGGACTCTCCGAGGTGGTCATGAGCAGCCTGCGCGAATGTCGCCGCCCTGATGGCATGCAACCCGATGAGGCCCTGGTGTATGACTTCTGCGTGCAGCTCTCGCTCAACCACCGGGTACCGGACGACCTGTGGTCGCGTGCGGTGGCGTCCATGGGTGAACAGCAAGTGATCGATCTGGTGGTATTGTCCGGAACCTATGTGATGGTGTCCATGCTGCTCAACGCAACGCAGGTGGGCTTGCCCAGCGACGATCCGCTGCCGCTCGAGGTGTTGCCCGCCCCCGAGATCCACCATCGACTCTTGGCGTGATCAGGATGGTGCGCTTTCACACACCTTGCCCCCCTCGCGCTTGAAGCAACTGCAACTCAGCGACCACTGCTTGAGTTGGGCCTTGTTGACCCCCGGAACCGACACGCGGCGCGAGGCGTCCAGCGGAATGTAGACTGGGGGTTGCAAGGGCACCGACGCCACGCTGTTGTCCTTGCGTTGCACACTCACGCCTCGGCAGACCAGGGGGCCGGGGAGGCGGTTGCCGACATCGATCAGCAAAATCTCGGGCGCCTCGGGGAGCCAACCCACCTCAATCCGCAAGCGGGCCTGCTCCTGTCGATCCAGCGGAGTTTCATGCACGGTGGGTTGTGATGACGACCATGGCCACCAGGATGCTCGGGCCACCGAGCAGACCAACACCCCCATCAACCACCACCACGACATGCCTCGCATGGCGCAGCATCGTACCATTGGCGGGTGAACTCAACTTTGAATGGAATTGCCATGACATCGTCGGTTTTTGATAACCCTCAACCCAGCGCTTTGGAGAACCTCCAGCGGGTGTATGAGGCAGCGCGTGAACCGTCAGCCGATCACGTCTTCACCCGCCTGTACCAGGAAGAGGCGATGAGTGCCGCTCGTCGGGTGGATGAGCAACGCCAGCGCGGTGAAGCGCAGGGCCCCTTGGCGGGTTTGCCGGTGAGTGTGAAGGATTTGTACGACGTAGCGGGTGAGACCACCCGAGCAGGTGCCATCGTCTGTGAAGGTGAGCCGGTGGCGCAGGCCGATGCCCCGGCGGTGGCGCGTTTGCGCCGTGCCGGTGCGCTTGTCATGGGCAAGACCTCGATGAGCGAGTTTGCTTTTTCGGGGGTCGGCTTCAACCCTCACGATGGCACACCGCGCAACCCGGCCGATGCGGCTGTGTTTCGAATTCCCGGCGGATCGTCCTCCGGGGCTGCGGTGTCGGTGGCCCTGGGGCTGTGTGTGGCGGGCCTGGGCTCGGACACCGGCGGCTCGATCCGGATTCCGGCCGCCTTGTGCGGGCTGGTGGGATTCAAGAACACACAGACGCGCGTACCCACCGACGGGGCCATGGCCTTGTCGCGCACGCTGGACACCGTCTGTGCGATCACGCGCAGCGTGCGACAAGCCCAGGTGGTTGACGGCGTGTTGTCCGGTCAACGGTTGGACGTGCGCGCCAAGCCCTTGTCCAGCTGCCGCTTTTGGGTGCCCGATACCTTGATGTTCGACGACATCGAGCCAGCCGTGGCAACGGCCTTCGAGCGCACTGTGCAGACCCTGTCGCGGCTGGGTGCCACCCTGGTGCACGCTCCGGCTCCTTGGGTGGCCGAGGTGGGGGCCCTGAACGCCCCGGGCGGCTTGTCACCCATCGAAGGTTGGGCCGAGCACCGCCACCGAATTGCGGCGCGCATGGAACAGCTGGACAGGCGCACGGCTGCTCGCATGGTGCTTGGGCGTGACGTGTCCGCCGCCGACTACCTGCAGTTGCTTCGCAACCGGCAGGCCTGGCGTCTACGGGCCGAGCAAGCGCTGGAGGGCTTCGATGCCTTGTTGTGCCCCACGGTACCCATGGTGGCGCCCGCGCTGGAGCCGCTGCTGGCCAATGATGACGCATTTTTTGCGGCCAACCGGCTGCTGCTGCGCAACACCTTTGTCATCAACTTCCTCGATGGGTGCTCCATCAGCTTGCCCTGCCACCAGCCGGGCGAGTTACCGGTCGGTCTGATGCTCTCGGCACCTGGCGGGCATGACGCCGCCTTGCTCGGGCTGGCACTGAGCGTGGAAGCAGCCTTGGCGCAGGGCTGAATTCCGGCAACAAGGATGCACCCGCTGTCATCCTGTGGGCTGGGAACGGCGTTATGGTCATGTGTCACCGACGGAAGTCCACCTTACCAGCCCTTGCAGGAGATATCCATGAAACGCAGCCTGTTACTTCTCGCGCTCAGTGGTGCCTTGGCCGTGGCGCCTTCGGCTTTTGCCCATGGCGGCTGGCGGCATGGTGGGGGGGGACACGGCGGTGGTGGGCATGGTTACCACGGGGGACGTGGCCATTGGATTGGACCGGTGTTGGGAGCTGCCCTGATCGGCTCGGCGGTTTATGCGGCCACCTACCCCCGGGTGGTCTACAGCCAGCCGATGGTGGTGGGTCCTACCCTCATGCCCGCGCCACCTGTGGTGGTGGATCCCGCTCGTGTGGCCTATTTTTGCAACACCTACCAGCAGTACTACCCCAATGTGGCGACCTGCCCGGTGCCGTGGCAGGTGGTGCCCTACTAAATCGCCCGTGTTTCTCGCTGACCGCCCCGCTGAGAGTAGCGGATGGTGCCGCCCAGCGACTCGATTTCCACGACAGCCTTGCGCTCCCCGTACACACGGCGACGTAGCCACTGCGTCTCTTCCTGCAACTGCTCCTGCGTGGAGAGCAGCCGGGTCCAGCAACGCAGTTCGGGTGACCAACGGTACCCCCGTTGTTTGAGCAGGTCCTTGGACTCAAACGGTGACCCCAGGGCATAGAGCTTGAATTGCGCCTGGTTGAGTGTTTCGAGCAGGGACAGCAGCACGGGTTGCTGGCGCTGGGGCAAACGCCGACTGAGGAGTTCCAGCAGCGCGTGGCAATCGGTTTCGGCGCGGTGGGCTTCATAAAACAAGCCTTGCGTTTGCAACAGATATTCAAGCTTGGCAGAACCAAATCCTTCTTCTTTCCAGGGCACATCTTTGACACTGCAAGCCCAGGCCAATTGTTCGAATACGGGCCAACGGTTTTCCACAAAGGGCCGGTCAAATGCGGCGTTGTGTGCCACCACCACCTGCACACCACGCAAGAAGTGCTCCACCCGGGCGTCGTCAATCCGCTTGCCCTGCACCATGTCGTCGGTGATGTGGTGAATGGCCGTCACCTCAGGCGGAATCGGGAAGCCCGGATCTTCGAGTTCGTCAAAGACCTCCACCACCCGATGCACCACACCAGAGACGGGGTCAAATTCAAACAGCAACATGCCCAGTTCAATCACGCGATCCTGCTGAGAACTGAGGCCGGTGGTTTCGGTATCCAGCACCACGCCTTTCATCAGCGGTGTGCCGGGGGCCACGTCCTCGTAGTGCACGCGCGGAACCAGGCGGCGCAGGATGCGGTAGTCCGGGTGTTGTTCCAGGGCCAGAGCCCAGCGCTCGTGTTGATGCAGATCTTGGGTCATCGGTGTCAGTGCAAGCTGGGGTGAACGCTTCAGGGATGGGCGGGCGCGTGCCGCATCAGGGAGGGGAAGGACAAGGCCAGCAGCAACATCGAGCAGCCCCCCAGGGCAATGAGCGTTCCCATGCCCAACGAATCTGAGAGGCTCGACGTGATCACCACACCGATGGATTGCCCGGTGAAGAGGGTGCCGGCAAACAGTGACATGCCAATGCCCCGCATGCTCGGTGCCATCTCGGAGGCATGGGCCTGCAGGGTGTTGTGAAACATCGAAAACCCCACGCCTGACAACAGACTGGCCAGAGCCACCGCCTGCCACCAGGGACTGTAGGCGATGGTGGCCAGCGACAACACGACCAGCAGTCCGCCGCCACGGCACAGTCCGTGGACGCCCAGTCGACGGATCACGTGCTTCGCCGCCCGCAAGTACAGCACCCCGCCCAGGCCGAACAGACCGGCCAGCACGCCGCTGTGACTCAGGGAAATGTGCAGACTTTCGTGCAGGTGCGAGGCCACCAGGGCAAAGGCTCCAAAGAAGCTCGCGCCTTGCAACAGCACCGTCCCCAGGATTCGGCGCGAACGCTGTTGGCTGAGCACGTGAAGTGCTTGTTGCCAGGGAACGCTGACAACAGTGTTGGTGCCCGACGGGAGGGTAGCACGCGGTTCGTACCCGGGTCGTGCGCGAGGGTTGAGCCACATGTTGGTGCCAGCCACTAAGAAGAGCAGTGCCACGAAGGCAAAGCCCCAGCGCCAACCGGCGGTGTCGGCGAAGACACCGCCAATGATCTGACCACTGACCAGCCCCAGCATGGTGCCCAGGCCCACACGGGCCAGCGTCTCCTGCCGGATCTCGTAGGGCGTGTTGTCGCCCACCCAGGCCATGGTGACCGGGATGATGGCGGCCGCAAACGCGGCCACCAGCACACGGGACGCGACCAGCCAGGTCAGGTCCGGAGCCAGCGCACAGGCCAGACAGCCCACGCTGCACATCAGGGTGGTGAAGGCCACGACCCGAAATTTGCCAATCCGGTCAGCCAGGGGCCCGTACACGATTTGCATCAACCCGTAAGCGATGGCAAAAAGCGAGATCACCCACGCCACCTCCGCCAAGCTGCTGTGAAATTCTTGGGCCAGGGCTGGCAGCATGGGGTCGCACATGCGTTGCACACTCATGCTGCAGCATGAGGCAAAGGCGAGGACGGGGATAGCGCGGGATAGGGCGGGGGAGGAGGACACGGGCACAGAGGGGCAGTCAAACGGACGACGTCACGCACGCCTGAGCCGATTATCTGGCATGCCGACACCCTAGGCAGGCGACAAGGGGGTGAAGCGTGGATTACAAGCCGTGTAAGTGACACTCACATTGCGGCTAAGATCTTGACATGCGTTCTTGGAAACAATGGAGTTTGCTCCTGATGCTGGTGGTGGCCCTGGGTCAGTGGGCCTGGACTTTTGTTCCCACCCCCAGCGAGGCGCGGTCCCGTGAGACTGCTGAAGCACCCGAGTTGTCTCAGGGGGCGAGCGGCGATGCGTCTACCGCCCGCGTCCTGGGGGTGTTTTTCACGCCGCCCTCGGGTGCGGGCAAAGCCTTGGTGCATTGGATCGACAACGCTCGCCAGGAAGTGCTGGTGCAGGCCTACGGCTTCACGCACAACGCTATCGCCCAGGCTTTGTTGCGCGCTCAACAACGAGGGGTTCGGGTGGCGGTCCTGCTGGACCAGAAAAGCAGTTCGACCAACCGCTATGTGATTGACCTGCTGCAATCCAACCAGGTGGCCTTGCGTTTTGACGGAGAGCATGCAATCGCCCACAACAAGGTGATGGTGATTGACCAGCGAATCGTGGTCACCGGCAGTTTCAACTTCACCAACTCCGCAGACACCCGCAACGCCGAAAACCTGCTGGTTCTGGAATCTCCCGCGCTGGCTGCGCGCTACCAGGCCAACTGGCAATCTCATTGGGCTCACGCGTCGACCCGCCCTTGAGTTGGCATCCCCCAGTTGAGCCATTGGACAACTGACCATCCCCACAGGCCGTATTTAGTCTGTTGCCTCTAAAGCGCACCACCAACGCTTGTCAACGGGATAAGGCACCTTAGAATAGCTTTTATGTTGCAGTGCAACAAAATGGTTGACAGCAACGCTGGATTGCAAATCAACCCCACGCAAAACCCATTTCAGGAGATTCACATGTCCCTCACGCCCGAGCAAGTTATCGCCGCCAACAAAGCCAATCTGGAGACCCTGGTGGGTCTGACCAACAAGGCCTTCGCCGGTGTGGAACAGCTGATCGAACTCAACCTGGCTGCTGCCAAGGCCGCCATGGCCGACAGCCAGCACCAGACCCACGCAGCGCTGTCGGTCAAGGACGCACAGCAATTGCTGAGCCTGCAAGCCAGCTTGTTCCAGCCGTTGGCCGAGAAAGCTGTTGCCTACAACCGCCATTTGTATGAAATCGCCAGCAGCACCGGCTCCGATTTCACCAAGGCGTACGAAGCCCAGGTGCTGGGTGCTCAGCGCGCCTTCAACGAGTTGGTGGACAACATGGCCAAAAATGCGCCGGCCGGCTCGGAGTCTGCCGTGGCTGCCTTCAAAACCGCCGTGTCAGCGGGCAACAATGCCCTGGAAACGGTGCAGAAGGCTGTCAAGCAAGCCACCGACATGACCCAGGCCCAGGTTCGCACCATGAGCGAGCAAGTGGCCGGTGCTGCCAAGTCCGCCACCAAGAAGCGTTGATATCCACCCGGCTTTGACCCCGGGGTGTGAAGCCCCCCAGACGGCACCTTCGGGTGCCGTTTTCTTTGGACGGGTGGGCGCGAAGAAGCGGGCCGACGACGGGCCAACGACGGGTCAACGCATGGCCACGTTGGAGACAGGGGGGCGTTGGGCTCGGGTTTTTTATTGGATGATTGGGGCTTGAGCACAAGCAGACAACAGGAGTGTGTGACGTGGATCAGGTCGATGCAGTGGTGATCGGTGCCGGTGTGGTCGGGCTTGCCGTGGCCAGAGCCTTGACGCAATCGTCCCGCTTGGGCGTGGAGGAATTGCTGGTGCTCGAATCGCAAGAGGCGATTGGCATGGGCACGAGTTCGCGCAACAGCGAGGTGATCCATGCGGGCATCTATTACGCTGCGGGTTCGCTCAAGGCACTGTGTTGCGTGCAGGGCAAGCAACAGCTGTATGCCTATGCCCAGGAGCGCGGCATTCCCCATCGCCGTTGCGGCAAGCTGATCGTGGCCACCGAAGCCGCACACATGGCCCAGCTCGAAGCCATTGTGCGCAAGGCCCAGGCCAATGGCGTGGATGACTTGCGCATCATCACGGGCGACGAGGCGCAGGCGCTTGAACCCGCGTTGCGCTGCAAGGCCGCGATTCTCTCGCCCAGCACCGGCATCATCGACAGCCATGCCTACATGCTGGCCTTGCAAGGTGACCTGGAGCAGGGCGGTGGCATGGTGGTGTGTCACAGCGCGGTGACTTCGGCCCGTTGTGAGGCGGATGGCACCGTGCTGCACATGGCCGATGGCACCGAGCTCAAGGCACGGATCGTGGTCAACTCGGCCGGTGTGTATGCCCCTGGGCTGGCGGCCCGCTTCGAGGGCATGCCGGCCGCGCATGTGCCCACCGCTTACTACGCCAAGGGCAACTATTTCACGCTGAGCGGCAAGGCGCCGTTTTCTCGCCTGATCTACCCGGTGCCCGAGGCGGCGGGCCTGGGCGTTCACCTGACCTTGGACCTCGGTGGTCAAGCCAAATTCGGTCCTGACGTGGAGTGGGTGGACGACCCGGAGCAACTGGCGGTAGACCCCAACCGTTGCCGGGATTTTTACGCCGAGGTGCGCCGCTACTGGCCCGCGTTGGCTGACGACAGTCTGCAGCCGGGGTATGCAGGCATTCGCCCCAAGTTGGGGGGGGCCGATCAGCCGGCGGCAGATTTCGTGATCAGCGGACCTGCTGACCACGGCATGGCCGGATTGGTTCACCTGTTTGGTATCGAGTCACCCGGCTTGACCAGTTCACTGGTGCTGGCCGATCGCGTCACGGAACAACTCGAACTGGCGCTGGCTTGATGGCCGTGCAGCCGCCTCGGCCTCAGCCCCGAGGCATGTCTCGCAGTGCGCACGCGCATTCACTCACCAGTGCCGGACCGCGGTAGATCAACCCGGTGTAGAGCTGCACCACGTCCGCACCGGCCTCGATCTTGCCGACCGCGTCAGCACCGCTCAGGATGCCGCCCACCCCGATGATGGGAAAGTGCGCCCCCAGGCGCTGGCGCAATTGCCGGATCACCGCGTTGCTCTTGGCATACACCGGTGCACCAGAGAGCCCGCCTGTCTCCTCGCCATGGGGCAAGCCCTTGACCTGTTCGCGCGAGATGGTGGTGTTGGTGGCGATGACTCCCCAGGCCTCGTCCTTGGCGCGGTCGCCCGCCATGCCGTGACGGCGCAAGGTGGCGGCGATCAGGTCGATCTGTTGTTCATCCAGGTCGGGGGCGATCTTGATGAACAGGGGCACACGCTTGCTGTGCTGTCGCTGTAACTGCTCGCGCCGCTCACTCAGGGCGTGCAGCAACTCGTCGAGTGCCTGGTCCGATTGCAAGGCGCGCAGGTTTTGCGTGTTGGGGCTGGAGATGTTGACAGTGACGTAGTCGGCGTGCGGGTAGACACCATCGAGACAGGCGAGGTAGTCGTCGGCCGCGCGCTCGATGGGGGTGGTGGCGTTCTTGCCGATGTTCAGGCCCAGCAGCAGAGGCGTCTGCGAGGCCTGGCGAAAGCGTGCCTGTTGGACGTTGTGCAGAAACACCTCCAGGCCTTCGTTGTTGAAACCCAGACGATTGATCAGGCCATCCACCTCGGGCAGTCGGAAGATGCGCGGTTTGGGGTTGCCGGGCTGGCCCTTGGGCGTGACCGTTCCGACCTCAACAAACCCAAAACCCATGGCGCCCAGGCCATCTATGCAGCGGGCATTCTTGTCCAGCCCGGCGGCCAGGCCCACCCGGTTGGGAAACTGCAGACCGGCCAGCGTGATGGGGTCATCGATTCGCGCTTGGGCATAGGCCAGGCGGCCCCAGTGGTGCTGGGTGCTGGCCAGGAGATCCATGAGACGCTCATGCGCCACCTCGGGGTCCATGGCGAACAGCGCGGAACGGGCCAGGGGGTACAGCGATGAAAGATTGGGCAGAGCCATGGATAATCGACCGGGTTGTAATTCACAGGATTTTCGCCGATGTCGCAAGCGCTCACCCAGGATGAACTCAAGACACGGGTTGGACAGGCCGCATTGGCCTTTGTGCCTGCCGGCGAGGTGGTGGGCGTGGGCACCGGCTCGACGGTCAACAAATTCATTGACGCGCTAGCCACCATCAAGGACCGCATCCGAGGTGCGGTCTCCAGTTCGGAAGCTTCCACCGCCCGTTTGCGTGCCGCCGGCATCACGGTGTTTGAGGCGCAGGA
>Ga0192647_101600_pt1 | contig 14666 bp, 18 predicted proteins | sample LauGreFa1BDMLBSN_2_FD_133046 | JGI IMG/M metagenome (GOLD analysis project Ga0192647, IMG submission 133046) | Freshwater lake microbial communities from Lake Michigan, USA - Fa13.BD.MLB.SN - reassembly | ecosystem: Environmental > Aquatic > Freshwater > Lake | place: Lake Michigan, USA...
GCCGGCGGCGGCGGCGGCGGCGGCTAATCCAGTGCCAGCGGCGGCGCCGGCTAATCCAGTGCCAGCGGCGCCGCGGACGGGCGCTTGGCGGGGGGCGGCGGCGGGGGCGGCGGCGGCGGCTAATCCGGCATCTGAATCATTTGTATTACTCATCTAATTTTAGATTATAAAATAATAATAATAAAATTACTTGCTATGACTATAAATTACTTCTTCTTTAAAGACCAGAATGTGCCGAGAACAAGTAAAGAAATCATCGCAACAGAAAAGGAAACCATCTTATGTAAAGGATGTTTCTCTTCTCTCTTATAATTCTGGAAGCCCTGTGATTTACAGAAAGCCGGCTCAGGTAGACCAGGGTTAGCCTTTCGATCTCCTACACAGCCATTTTCCTTATGTGTCTTAGGCGCCTTCTCCCATTGGTCATAAGGCAGTTGTATAGGATCACTTCGCGCATAATGCTCATCTGGTTCTTCTCCTGGCCTTGGGTTTCCAGTTACGTTCCTATCCTGTATCCATTTTTCCTGATAATATCTACCATTTTCTTGAATAAGACCAACTGGATCTACAAGTAAGACGCCATCTACGTTATGAACCTTACCGTCAAAGTCACCTACTGCTTTTTTTACAAGCCTACACTGAGGGTAGCCACTGCCAACTACCGCATTGATAACGGGAAAGGGATCCAGGGCAAATTTAGCATCTTCTAAGATACCCGGTGCCATACCACGGAGTTGAGGAAGACCAACACCCCGAATTGCCTGTTTGACTTTCTCTCCTAATGCAGACCCTGTTGGAATTGTCTGAACATATTCCCACATCGTGGCGCCATTGCTGCATGTTAAACCAGAATTTACGAAATAATTTACACCTAGTGGCCTTAGCCCAGGCATCCCTCGGGTAAAAGCAGATGATGGTTCGCCGAAACCCATCATATCTCCATAGTAAATAACACCTTTCACGGCACCTATAACATCATCTAAATCTCCTCCTCTCCTAACACCAATAGAGGCAGGGGGTAACATTTCATCAGCAGGACTATATGACGGTCCTAGGAAACCTGGACCGGAAGCCTCTTTAACGGGTAATACATTTGAGCGATTATCTGTTCCCATGGCAAGTCCAGAGGCCCCACTCATCTTCTTAGAATTATTTAAGAAATTAAAAGTATAGTAAATTAAAGCAAGATGTCAGATGTCAAAAAATCGATATTTGGATATACGAATTTTCTTGGAAATTGTATGATAGAATCATTTAGAAAAGCATATCCGAATATACGTCTTTATACAAGAGAACCTCAGACGCAGCGACCAACGATAGATGTAAGTGATGATGTAAAATGGAGGAAATCAGCGGCATTTGTTGCAAAAAACGACCCTGATAGTTTCTTTGAAGCAGACCCTTATTTTATCTGCGAGCCTTTACCTAAAAATAACGCAAGTAAGAAAGTCAGATGGCCCTTACAGTTGCAATTCCCACCATGGAAAGATGGTCTTTTTTGAAAGAACAAGTTCCCAAGTATTTAGAAAATCCCAATGTGGCATATGTAGTCATTAGTGACGAAAATGGAAAAGACATTAATATAATTTGCGAACTAGGCTTAGACAGTCATCATAAGATGCGCCTTTATAACAATGATAGTGTTCTCGGTGTCTACGGTAATAAAAGACAATGCTTTCTGAATGCACCATCTGAGTGGGTAGCCGTCTTAGATAGTGACAACCAATTTGACGCAGATTTCTTCGAGGGGTTTCAGAAAGCTAGGGAAAGGGATGGAGCCGTGGTGTCAGAAAAAACTATTTACTGTGCAGGAGACATTCATTTCTACAATCTTAAGACGTGTGCCGTTGAAAACAAGACACGCCAATTCAGTGGAATGAAAATCTCAAGGAATAACTGGAATGATGTATTAAAAATGTCAGGGTGGAACTTTCTCTTGAATGACGGGAATTGCATATGGCCACGCGATGTAATTAAGCATTTTCCTGACCTCCCTGAGGATCAGATTGTAGGAACCGACAGCATATTCTTTATGAGACAGGCTATCCAGGCTGGTTATACACTTTCTGTAGAACCCACGATGCACTATGTTCATGTAGTCCATGATGGGTCGCATTGGTTACAGAATGCATCTGTGTCTTCTAGACTAATGGGTTTGAGGGATTGGAGGGTTTAATTCTATTTCGTCTGGTCTTATAAGATTTCTTTTTAGAAGCTGCTCTTTTTGTACTAGAGCGTTTATAGTCAAAATCGGATGTATATGTCCAAATACCGTCATTTTCGTAGAGTGTAGCTTCATTATTAAAACCCCGCCATTCTGGTGCTTCACGATTAGGAGGTTCTTTCCCTCCAAATAATATACCCATGTATTTCTTGTGCCACAATAGAATTGAAAGGTAAAGTCTATCTTGTGGAAACGAATATACTACTTGGTTTGGCTGTTGTAAAACAGTTTGTTTCCTGTATTCCATATCACGTTTACCGCCTTCTTGAACATCTATATCTTCTTTTTCCTCGTTTTCCATTGTTTCAATTAATTCTTTAGGAATTGTAATAGGATTTCTTTCTGGGTCCTGAATTATTTCGAGTGTATTTTTCCTTGAAATAGTTTCTGCTTCCTTGAATTCTTTGTCTGTTATATTAAATATATTCTCAACAATACTATCAAGTTTCCGTGTAAGCTCTTTATATTCACCTTTATCATCATTTACAATAGTCATATGTGTTACATGTGTTAGTTTACTATATTCATCTGCTGTCAATGTAGATGAATCCTTGAATTTAGAAAAAAACTCTGGATAATCAGGTAAAGGATTATAATTATAAGAAGCAATTTTACTAAATATATGCGTGTTAGCCTTGATGTGGGCGAGTTCATTACGCAATTCACTTATATGTATTGTCCTACCGGTCCTTGACTGCGTCTTAATCTCGTGACTTAGAGTAGAAAACCCAGGGTGTTTCATATAGAATGGAAGAAGGGGTATCATATCGTATGTTAACAGGGTTGGATCTGGAAAACGTGCTCTATTTGTAACACGATCCAATGTTAAATGTTTGTCAAGAAGTAACTTGTTAAAGACACTTCTTGCAAACTTGGTAAATGTTTTAGGAGCACCAATTGTGATTAAATGCATATCTGGTAATTTCATTATATCCTTTTTCTTCATCTGAGCAAGAGCTAGGCCAAGTATATTCGCGTATGCACCTCCAAGAGAATGCCCAGTTAAGAATATTCTTTTTACATTAGTGTGTTCACTTAGAAGAGATTTCATTTTGTCAATTATTTTTGGATAGACATTTTGAATACCTGTTATAAATCCACGATGAGCACTAAATGGATGTACGCGATGGTTGCCTAGTTTCTCAGCATCTTCAAGGACATCTGAAAATAATTCATTTCCAAGAATACTAGCCATTGGATGATGTCGTATATTAAAATCTTTCATCAAGTTCCTAAATGTTTCGGTTCCTCTGAAACTTACGACTAAACATTTTTCTCCTAGAATTTTTGAAATAGATATACTCAGCATAATATCCTCTTTCTCATCGTATAATAGATAACCAGACGGTTTCTTTTGCATGGGAGATAATTCTAGTTGGTCTGCCGTAGACTTTGCATTCATTAAATATGACATTGCCTTGTTAAATACGAGTGGAGAATAATCAAGTATACTATACATTTTAAGAAGATCTCGTGCCCTCCATTCATAGTTAAGACGAGTAAAATAGCAACAAATTGTAAGAGTGGCTTCGTATTTTCCTAGAATATCTTTGGTAATAGGAGAAGGAATTTGTAATGTTTTCTTACTGAGTGGTCTACCATTTAACTTGTGACCCTCACTAGATTTTACCAAATATCCAAGATATGTTGTAAATTTTCCCAAAGGAACCGTATCTTCCATCTGTTAATATAAAACAAATGAAAAAATTGATATTCATTTGTTTTATATCCAAGGTAAAATGAACGGCGTAAATAAGTTTCTAGTTGTACTATCACTCTCAGGTGTTATTATAGTATCAGTAAGTGCTTTCTATATTCCATCTGTTGGAGGAACCATTCCCTTAGGAATGAACCCGCAAGAGTTTCAGAAACAACAGAACGAGGTGATGTATGCTTCTATTCCTTTTAAGATTATGATGGGCGGAGCTGGCCTTGCAGCGAGTAGTCTATTATGTGTTTACATAAGAATAGCAAGAGAAGAGAGGCGTGAAATAAGAAAATATTTACAATCAAGTTTGGGTAATACTTCTGTAGAAGTTAAACCAATTCTTAAGATAACACGTATTGCAGTTGAGCCTATGAAAGAAGAAGTAATACCTGTCAAGGAGGTTGTACCTGTCAGACAGGTTGTGCCTGTAAAATATATTATACCAAGGCCCTTAGTGTTACCGCCTGTAAGACCACCCTATATGGGTAATCCAGCTATTTATTCTCTACCTATGCCTAACATAAGACGATATAATGTTCGCCCACCATACAAATACGTTAGGTAAAATCATTCAACCTTCTTTACCATAACCACTGTTTTGTTAGTAATTGGCAAAACTCTTTTTTCACCAAAGTCGCTAACTGGCTCGAACGTATTTTTAGGGTCTGCGATTGCTTCTTCTTTCGACGGCAATAAAGAACCAATGGATTCTATAAGGTTAACGGCTAAGTCACGCCTCCCTAAGACTTCACATATCATTAAAGCCGTATTGATTGCTAATAACGTCTGAGATGTACATGTTTGAACAACGATACACTGACCCTCTTGCAAAGACTTCTCGCCATTCGCAGATGGAACTGTTCTTGATACCCACATTCGATGTATGTTACCGGTATAAGAAGGCATTCTTGCTAAAATACGAGCACAACAGTCTAGAAACTGAGAGACTTCTCGTTGGTTCGTCAAAAGTTTCCACTTCTCCTGTAATAAAAATATATGCTGTTCACCAGAGGGTTTCTTAATCTGTAGCATGTGATCTACTCCATTTAAACTTTGTTCCTTGAAATGATCTCTAATCTGCTGCTCTCCTAAAATCTCAAATGTCCATCCTGGTTCTAAATTAGATTTAATTTGCTCGAGAACATATTGTATTCTACGTTCAAAAGCAAAACCTTTCTCACTCATTACCTTATTTACAGAAATTATATTTATGTAGTAAGATTTACAAGAACATCCTTATTCTTATGTAATGAAAGTGCCAATTGTGAATACCCCGATTTCTCAAGAGATACGTATAGTTCTGAACCACTTGCTAATAACAAGAGATCGACAATAGAATCTATATTTAAATTCTCATTATTGTCTTCTGTTCTCAAGTCAATATGTATATTTTTTCCCTCAGAACCCTTAGGAATAGTTGAAAATGTATAAACTGTTTTAGCAATAGATGCCTTACACAATTCAATTGTAGACGCATTATCGCTGGCAATAAATACATTATCTGAACTTATTTTAATCTTAGAAAGAAAAGAAGGTACGTCACTCGCATAATCTGTATTCCTTATATGCAGGGATGTATATACTGAAGGTAAAAGTGCCTTTCTTTCACTATACTTCTGTATAATCTGATTTGCCAAGGAAGATTCTCTTAATAGAAAGATTGCATCCATTCCACCACCCCTTGGATAACATACTACGACAGTTTCAAAGTGCACCTTTGTTGGATTAAATTTAAGATAAGATTCTGGTGTTTCTACCAGATTTCTTAAATTTATCGAAGATAGTTCATTTGGATAAATAGATTTACCATATAAGGTATCATATAAGGTATCAATATTACCCTTGTAAAAAATAGAACCCTTGAATTTCAAGTATTTAGAAATATCATCCTTGAAGCCAGGTGATTTTCGTGTGTCGACTACTAGAATACGTTTGAATCGTAATGCATATTGATAGCAGTGCCATATTCTATTTAACATATCATTCAGGCCGTCTTGTGGAATACATATTAGGTATTTTTTAGAAGTCAAGACTGCCTTCATTCTAAGACCAGAAACTCGCAATGGCTTTAATTAGACGAGCCTTGTGAGTACAATCCGTTGAGGTGTGTAGCATTTTCTTTTGTCCCAAAACTAACTCCGAAATCATTGCTCGAATAGCAGGAGTGTCCTCAATTATATTGCCAACCTTTCCTTCATCCATGTATCCCATAGAACACATGAAGGGATGGTCAGACCAATTATGTGTGTCAGTATAGGGAATAGAAGAACTGACTTCAAAGTAAATTGCTGGGCCATAATCGAGTTCAAGTGCTTTTACATGAATGGTAATTGGAACATCATGGTCATAGTTGGAACCAACTACCATAATAGTTGCATTAGCAATTACAGACTTTGTATGCTTATTTTCCCAGGTAAGGCTCATTGGTAACCTTTTACTAAAAAGGGTGAAATTTCAATTTTTACTTATAAAATGTGGATTGAAAATTGAAAGAGGGAGGCTTAAACTTTTTGCTAACATACAAATGTCTAAAACCATAAATGATTTCCTTGAAACTGCTTGGGTAGAAAATCATACTATTCCTGACAAGGGAGTAGCATCATGTACAGCATGTTCTTCGAAATTCGAAGAGTGGGAACATCGAGATGTGAGCACATGTATGTCATGTGGGACTGTTATTAGTAGATGCTTGGATCTAACTGCCGAGTATCGTTACTTTAGTCAAGATGATAAAGGTGGTGGCGACCCTTGTCGTGTTGGTGCGCCTCAAGACAATCGGTTCCCCGAATCTAGTCTAGGAACGGTTATCTTGCCTACACAATCCGGTGGTTCTGCAAATACCCGGTGGTCCATGAATAAGATTAGGCGCTATCATACATGGAATATGTTGCCTTACAAGGAGCGCAATCTGCTGCATGTATTCGAGACATTACAGATTACGGCTGCTAACCAGGGCCTGGATTCCGGTGTTCTTGATTTGTCAAAAGAATACTATGTTGCCTTGACGGCGAATTGTCAGAAGCGTGGTCTATCGCGGTCTGCTATTCTAGCAAGTTGCGTATTCTCTGCATTGAAACAAGTTGGTCAGCCCAGAAAGCCAAAGGATATTGCGGATATGTTCAATATCAAGACAAGTGACTTTACGAAGTCATTCAAGTATGTTCAGGAGGTTCTTGCTTTAGCGCATCAAAAGGGTAATCTTAAGGGGTTCTCCGGCTCCCCTTCCGCTATACAGTCAACACGCGCATCGCATTATATTGCGCATCCGTTAAGCAAATTGCCTCTAAAGCGTTCTGAGTTTGCGATTGTTCTGGCCTTATCAACAAGGATAGCAGATGTTTCAGAGGATATGTCATTGTGTGCTGAACATATGCCACCCTCTCTTGCTGCGGCAGCTTTGGCAGAGGCTGTCAGACTGAAAGGTCATAAGGAGATTTCCATGGAAACTATTGCTGGGCTCTGTGATGTTTCCTCAGGAACTCTATTGAAATGCTGGAAACGTTTGGATGAAACGAGGAAACAGTGGTCTGAAGAATGCGGCGTTGTGTCCACAGAAACTGTAAACGTAAAGTAGTATGGGCGCGGGGTCGTCGAGTTTATCACCCCCAAAAACAATTACAAATGATGAATTAAAATCGGGCTCAGAAGATATCCGACGGATGTCAGATGCTCTTTTTCAATATATGTATACGAAATGGGAACCGAAAGATGTCTGGGAAATAGCTAATAACCCAAGTAATTATGTTATAGCATTATCTGACTTGATTACTACACAGTTTCACGTATTAGGATACACGCGTAAAGATGGTAAATTAGGAGAAATATATTTTAAAGAATGGAAAGATTTAAAACCTCCTATGAGCACGGGAGATTATGCTAAAGAAGCACAGAATGCTAAAAATTCTAATAATACAAGGAGGATAAGACGGCAACGTAATGACAAAAATTATGAAATTCAAAAGCAAAATTCAGAGATTATAGCATTCTATTTTGTTCGCATTTTCCAAATCTTAGGTGCATTACTCCTAGTTGTAAAGGATTTTAACATGCCTTCATTTAATCCAGAAACTGGAGAAGAAGTGGTTGCTACTAGTAACAATGCTTCTAGAAATTTCGCACATCAGGCTTATCAAGTGGTGTCTGCATTCAAGTCACCTAATATGAAGGGGGGTGCAAGAATGAGTTTTGAGCCATCGATGCCACTTGGCCCCTATGATTTTTTACGATTTTATCTAAGACAAGCTGATGAAGACGATATTTCTAATTTTAAAACGAAAGGTCATCTGTTAGATAGAAAAAGGGAATTTATGTTTGAAGGGAGTGACACTATGATATTCGAATTTACTCCTTATAAGGATGCTACAGAAATACGTGCCGATACAAAGCCTTCTCAGAGAATCAGTATACTTGTTAAAAACTCTACTAATGGTATATATGAAAAAGCATATATACCTGTGTTTGTTAGTGATATTCAGTTCGATCTGAATGATGGTGGCTTTGTAAACATGATACAGGGTTATAAAGCTCCAGCTGAACGTCCAGAAAAAGAAAGGGAAACAGCTTACCCTAGAGAAGTAGTTCTTGATATGGTTCTTCCTGAGAAAAGTGGAGGAAATAACAAGGTTACTTTTACTCGCATAGGAAAAACAAAGTCTTTAAATTTAGGTTTTGAATATCAAGTTACTAGAGATTCTAAAAAGTTTGTTGATAATTTGTTACTTGTTATGCCTTCAATGAAGAGAAGCGATTTTGTTAAAATGCTTGAACGTGTTCTTATATCTGGCCTGAGACTGACAAGGTCAGAGCTAGAAGATGTGATCTTTGAGAAAAAGATAGAAACAGAGGCGACAGGGGCAGAAAAAAATAAGCCCAAACCTCCGAATAATAAATCACTAAAAGATACATTTGGCGAGTTAGTAAAAGATAACCATAAACCCCATTGTATCGCAAGGGCATTACAGCTCCTAGACTCGGCATCGATTAGTGGAAAATTCAAAAACAGAAGTGGAAATACAAAAGTGTGTAAGGACGCACTTGGAGGCAAATCATCTATGAAACTATCTGAGTATACGCCTACTCGCTCTTTTGGACAACTATTTGGAAAAATTAATCCTATTGATTATCAGTCTTCGATAAATGTTCTAAAAGCATTTGTTCAAAAGGATTCTACTGGAAATCCTTTGTCCGCAGATGCTGTTGGCAACTTTCCTTCTGAAAAGGATGAATTACAAGCTGCAATAAAACGATTAACTACCGCATTCAATATAGTCTATAGTGACCAAAAGGACCTTGCAAGTGTTGAGGTAAAAATTTCTTCTAAGTGTGACCCTAAGGATATTGGGAAAGATATAGAAATTAAAAATACTAATACAATAAATGAGATGAGAACGGCTTCACAGAAACTTCTAGCATATCATCTAGCACAAATAAGAAGAATATCCGAATTTCTTAAAAAGATATTCAATATCACTCAGAGGGGCGATGGTTCGTGGAAGGTAGAAGGTCCAAAGACTGAACTATTATTTGCTGGATTTGAGGTAATGAATGATTTAACCAATCAGACTCGAGCCCTTTTATTAGATTACTACGCAGGATGTGAAGAAATCTACCAGGGTGGATTAAAGGCGTGGGAAGCAACTGCAGCGCCAGCGGCTAACAGGGGAAGTCCAGGTCCAGGTGCGGTATTGCCCTCGGCTCCTCGCGCCCCTTCTGGTGGTCCTCCTGCTCCTCCTGGTGGTCCTCCTGCTCCTCCTGGTGGTCCTCCTGCTCCTCCTGGTGGTCCTCCTGCCGTTGGTGGGCGAAGACGTCGTAAATCTAAATAATTGAATTATCAGGTTTAGATCCAAACCATTTACCAGGAGACCATCTGAAGGCATACATAGAAACAAGGGAGTCTGTTTTCCAGCCTCTCTCGTTTTTTACAAGAGAGTCGCATGTGACAAATACCCAGCATTCTGGCAGCTCGGTATCAAGAGCTGTTTCCCATTTATCTAGGCCATTTACATCGTGAATACTTTTTATTTTAAATAAGGGTAGGCCAGTTGCCCGTTCAACTTCCTCGTAAGGATGGAGATCTAGAAGAGTATTCTCTTTTACATCTTTGGAACCTGCCTTCCTGCATTTTAACCATGTCGAAAAAACAGGAACATGTGGAAAAAGCAATGGGTAACCTTCTTTCAAAAATACATGTGCTTTTCTATCCATGTTAAATGTTATAAGGTCTAGCATTTCTAATAAAGTAGAACCAAGACCCTTTGACCTCCATAAAGGATGAACACAATACCAGTCTACAATACCCCAAAGGGTTGATTTCGGGGAATTAGGATAAGGTGGTCTAATAGCAAAGCTTGAGACACATCCTCGAACGGTTCCTTTTACATCTTTCGCAACTATCCAGATGGCCCTGTTTTCTATTATAGTATTCTTGAGCCATTCAGATGTAACTTGAGCCTTCGTTTTCGCATCCTTCTCTTCAAACCATTCATTCAAGAGTTTAGCAATCCCATTGAGGTCTTCAGGAGATGCTAGAGAAATATCACAATTCCCAGGTCTCAGATTAGACGGAATTTGAGGAGGTTCAAGGTCTATTAAGGAAACTTCCGATTGTTTTAGAAAATTCACTATCTGTGTGAAAATCGGCACTTTACCCTTCCAGAACATTGTATTTAGTAGTAAAATTGAAATATGACGGCTTAACTATTACGCAACACCGGATATATAGTAGAATGAGTGGAATTAGGATTACTGCCGATATGTTATTAAAGATGCTAAATAAAGAAATACATGAACCGGTAAGTAAGACAGAAAAGGTAAAGGAGGAGCCAGTTGAGCGGCCCAAGCGTTGTCAGAATGAAGCGTGTAATACGAAGCTCAAGTTAACAGACCATATTTGTAAGTGTAAGGGGTATTATTGTATGCAACATCGCTATTCTGAGGCTCATAAGTGCACGTTTGACTATAAGGCTGCTGGGAGAGATTTGCTAGGGAAACAATTGGCAGCGGTCACTGGCAACAAGTTAGAGCGCATCTGATGCTGTAGGGATAATCTAAAAATTGAATAATTTTTATTTATCATAGTAAGTATGTCATCTAGTTGTATCAAGCGTATCCAGAGGGATATGCGTATGATGTCAGACAACGAAGAGCCTTTTAAGAAATGGACTGCCAGGCCCGGTGGAGGATATGATTTGCTAAAGTGGGAGGCTACAATTCAAAACCTAGATGACCCGAGGCACAGAGGTAAGAAATATAGACTACTTATTGAAATACCAATGAATTATCCATTTGTTCCTCCTCTTGTCCGATTCATTGATAAGGTCAAATGTGAAAACGTGTATCCTAATGGGGAACTCTGTCTCGATATATTGAAAGGAGAATGGTCACCTGCATTTACTCTATGGACATTGCTAGAGTCAATCGCCAGTGTTTTGACTGATAAGCCCATAACTGGGCTTAGCAATAAAATTCCAACTACAATGGAAATGGTTACTCATAATATACATTCAAGTCCTCTAAGAATTCCGGAACCTATTAGGCCTAGAAGAAAGAGGCGAACTGAGTTAGAGATGCTTTCTGTCTAATACAGGTCGCTTTCTGTCATATTATATACTTCTCTTCTGACAATCTTAGGATAAATATTTTTCCAGTAATATATGTCTTGTTCCGTCGGAACATGAGATGTTCTAAGTTGAACCATGGTTCCAGGACTGGTTCCGAAGAACCCATCATATCGCTTGAATATCGCGAGAACTAAGATAACAAATATAATTAACCAGACGTGTGTTTTCATCTACATTATAGATTAGTATATTGTCCAATATACATTGGAACTAATTTAGGAGACCAACGCCCCATAAGTTTTGTCTTTACCGGGTCGAACCATGAAAGTTCGTCTTTTTCTTTCTTATCGCGCTTCATACGCGCGAAGAATTTCGGATGTTCTTTTAACCAGTTGAACCAGTTTAGACCCCTTCGAATGGATTTCACGGGTGTCTGTGCTCTAAATACATGATAATGGAAATAGGTATTTGGTAAGAAATCAGGCTCTATGGCCTGCTGAATAAGTCCAGTATGCTCGAGATTATGTAGAACATTGATATGGGCTTCTTCGTCAACTTCGCGTCTAATTGATTGTTTTAATAGTTCCATTATACTTGTTCTAGGATGCTTGAGGGCATCCTTCCCTTCCATCTGACCCTTAGGAGGTTCCCATGATTTACCACCCGCGTGTGCACCGGTTCTCTTTACTACAAGAAATCGCTTTGGGTCGTATACAGTCCCTTCTTCGTGAATGAAGCAGATTGCTCTAAGATAAACACGCCAACCTTCTACCGGGTGCTCCACGTAGAAATAGCCCTTAGATGGATCATATGGAAGGAATTCTTGACCTCTTATTAAACCAGGCTGGAATACATCAAATATTGGAGTTGATCCGGATGTTTCCATCTATAATATATTAAATATGTGATATTTAGACCAGTAATATTGGAGAAATCAATTAAGGGTATCCTGTATTTGGATAATATTGATATCCATAACCTTGTGGTGGAGGAGCAGTCATGGGAGGGGCTATCATAGGCATTGGCATACGACCATGACCACTTGGGTCTGATGCATGGTTTAATAATGCCTGTTCGAGGGTGGTTATTTTACGATTCAAGTTCCTGAAGCAAAATCCCGAAGTTACACATGTTCCGATAGATATAGCAATTGGTAGAATAAGAAGTAGAGTCTCCATTTCTAATTCTACCAGTATATTTGAGTAAAATATAATACGCTATGGATGTGTAAACATTAATACGTAGGCATATTCAAAGCCTGCGCTCATTAAATCAATAAATCCATTATAATTCCATCCGGTTTTTTGTGCTATATGAACAAAGTCATTTATATCACGCATATGTAATGTATGACGTTGTCTGCGAACAGTTTTGTCTGAAAAACGAAATACTTCACGGAATTCTGCAGTTGGATCTTGTAGATCGAACTCGGCTTCATAAGAAAACTTGTCAAATTCCACCTTACTCTTTGTAACACGCTTCTTTACATATTTCTGAACGGTTGTCCCAACAAATGGAGAAGCAGCTTCTAGCAAAGGGTCAAACTTATATTTATTGACAACTTCTATAGCAAGTTGACCACCTGGACGTATCCAGTGGAAAAGATTTCTAAAAATACCTGAGGGGTCGTTAGAATAGTAGATAGTGAAAAATAAAAGTGCTGCATGAGAAAATTGTCCACCTGAAAATGTATACTGCTGGTTCATATCACCGTGTAAAAATGTTACGGCCTCACGCTGGTCCTTTGGTAAATTCGCAGTAAGCAATGTAACATTACGTGCGCGCCGGAGCATTGCTTCGCTCTTATCAAGACCAGTTACAGAGTTTACGCCCATTTTTGCAAATAACGTGGTCGCAATACCCGACCCACACCCACAGTCTAGAACATCCATACTTTCTAGCTCAGCATTCTTCTTCCACTGATTTATTATTAAGCCAACCTCTTGAGGATATCTGCTGGCTAATTGTGTTAAACTGTCGTAAACGTTGGAATAAAACTCGTCAAACAACTCCTGGTTTTCAAACCACGTAGTTCTAGATTTTTCTAACTCGGTCATCTGTGTTTCAAAGCCCTCTTTGAGGCCAGATGGAATTAGAGCATAATGGTTATCCCATGTTAGCCACATGTAATGAAAGCATCCGCACATCAATAGGAATATTAGAACCCATTGAAATCCAGTTAATCCCAGTGTTGTCACCTCCATATCTGTTTAATCTCATCTTCTTTTTCTACACGTCTTACCTCTTGAGTTTTTAGAACAATCGCTTCTGAATGTTTCCAAAGTCTTGCATAAGTGAGAATACTTACACTTATTTAGCAAATCCAAGTCACTTTCCATATTACATCTCACTTTCCATAACCATTTCATTGTAAGAGACTTTGTAGAAAGATTTTCTGGAAAACCTGTCTTTGCCCACGATTCTCTCCACTCCTTGAAAGGTAGAACAACGCTGATTGACCTCCAAAAAGTATTATATAGAGGTAATCGTTCTTCTGGTTTTAAACAATTCCATTTATTTTTCTCTTCAAATGTAGCCATTGTCTCACATGGTGGTGCGCCGGGCATTGGTACAGATTTGCGAGCTGCGTTCGACATAGGATGGAGGTCAGCAACGGAAAAAAGGAATTCCCAGCCGTGAAATACTGTCCTAGAACATCCCGTTGCGATAATCTGTTTATAGTATTTTTCAACAGCATCGAATGGCGGATCGGGTGGAGCATGTAAGCGTTGATTTCGTAATTTAGCATTCACTTCATTGTGAATTTTCCATAGCCACCTCGTCAGTGTTTCTCTTGATTCAAGAGCTGGTTCTAATGGATACGTGTCCATATAACCAGCAAGAGATGTACGACAGTATTTACATGGTAGCACATACGGTAACATTTGGAAAAATTCCCTCATAGCCGCTTTTTCATACGGCATGTATGCAAATGTTATTGTATGTAGTAATCTCCAACCGGAAGGCCCCCAGAAACGGGTATCCATCTACTATTATTTATTATTCTTAGTCCTATTCCGGTTTGTTCTTGATTTTGTTATGAAACTTTTCCTCTTAGACCTACCTCCGCTAATAGGCTTAACAACTGGCATGTTTGCGGGTAAAGCCGAAGGTAAAGCCGAAGGTAAAGCCGAAGGTAAAGCCGAAGGTAAAGCCGAAGGTAAAGCCGAAGGTA
>Ga0192647_101607_pt1 | contig 14647 bp, 4 predicted proteins | sample LauGreFa1BDMLBSN_2_FD_133046 | JGI IMG/M metagenome (GOLD analysis project Ga0192647, IMG submission 133046) | Freshwater lake microbial communities from Lake Michigan, USA - Fa13.BD.MLB.SN - reassembly | ecosystem: Environmental > Aquatic > Freshwater > Lake | place: Lake Michigan, USA...
ACTGGCGGAGCAGGCACAAATGTCAGCCAAGCCTTAAATGATGATGCTGGAACAGCCAGTGTTGGCGGATATGTTAGTGATTCTGAACAAATTGCTGCTGCTCGAATACAAACTGGAACCATTTCCACTGATGGCAGCAATCAAGTAATAACTCCTCAAGCCAATGTATTGGATCGGTTTTCCAGCTACACCTATAGAGCCAGTTGGTATCTAATGACTCCGGCACAATACAAGCAATTGGTATACAGCAAGAAAAAAACAGTTAATGGTTACATGTTGCTGGTGCAAAGCGGCGGTGCGCCACAAAATTCAGGTGGGTTCAAAGGCGCTTTAAACACCAACACACAAACATTTTATGAAAATAATGGAGCCAGTAGCACCAATACATCAATTCCGGGTGCCAAAGATGCTGACGCTGGCCGCAATCCAGCATTTCCTTTAGACTTTTATATTGACTCTGTTACTATTGAAAACTTTCTCACAGGTGGTGGCACCAGAGCACCACATTCAACCAAAAACATTAAATTTACCATAGTCGAAAACAATGGTATCACTTTGCTGGATAGACTGTATGAAGCAGTGCAAGATTTCATGCCTGCCAGCGGTCAAAAAAATGGCATTAACTATGCATCCGTAGTGTATCTCATGGTAATAAGATTTTACGGATACGACGAGCAAGGCAATTTGGTCACTAACATTAGCGGCAACAAGTCTGATCCTAATTCAGTGATTGAAAAGTTTATACCATTCAAAATTTCTAAATGTGACTGGACCATTGACAGTAAACTGGTCACCTACAGTTTTGAAGGACTTGCTCCTGGCGAAGGATCTGCTGCTGGAACTCGTCGTGGAACCATACCTTACAATATTGAATTGACTGCTGCTAACATTGGTGATTTGCTAGGACAAGATGTAAAATACTCTGCTACTCCAGCAGCCACAGCCACACCCGGAGCAGCGACTACTAGTGTGTCGTCGGCACAATCCGAACGTGATGATGCAGCAGCAGTAGATGCAGCCTATGCTTCAGGCGCACCACCAAAAGCTGATTCAGCTGCTAGTTCAAAGAAGAACAGTATCACTCAAGGACTTATGGGTGCAATGAATCAATTTCAACAAGATTTGGTCAAGCAAGGTGTGTATGAAAAAGCAGATGAATATGAGATTGTGTTTGCCAATCCAGGTCCAGGCGGTGGCGGCACTGCAATTAAAAATGCTAGATTGATCCCACCAGGAAAAAAAACAAATGCCAGTCAAACACCCATGGCAACTGTACCTACTACTGATCCATCTTCAGCTGTGATGGAAAAAATCTCCAAAGATATCAAAAGCAGAAATTATTCTATTACTGCTGGTATGCAATTAGTTCAAGCCATTGAGCTTGCCATACGAAACAGCACGTTTGTGACTGATCAAAACGTTTTGTTTTTTAACGAAGATGATGCCCTACAAGTCAAAAATGATGCCAACAAAAAAGACATTGTGTGGTTTAACATCACTTTTCAAGCAATACAATTAGAGTATGATAACAAACGCAATGATTACGCACAAAAGATAACTTTTATAATCAACACATACACTCCCATGAACTTTAGTAGCAATTACTATCCTATCAACAAGTTCCGTGGCCTGCACAAACAATACAACTACTGGTTTACTGGCAAAAATACCGCTGTGATTGATTACAAAGAAACCATGAACAATCTCTACAATCTGACCATCAGTGGAGATCAGACCAAAGGCAATCTTGCGTTCCAGCAACGCAAGGCCTTTACCAGCAGCATGAGAGATCAACCTTTTTACAATTTTCAAACAGCCAGTGCAGAAAACAGTGCCGGTGACAATGGCAAACAAAACGAACCACAGGCCAATTTGGCCGAGAGTTTGTATGACCCAGTAGGCCTGGCCAACTGTAACGTTAGAATTGTAGGAGATCCTGCCTGGATACAACAAGGCAGTTTTGCTGGTGGAGTCAGCGCAAAAGAATTTGATTTCAACGCATTTTTACCAGACGGCACTATAAATTTTGATGCAAGAGAAGTCATGTTTGAGATAGCATGGCAACGGCCACAAGACTATGATATCAATACAGGGCTTGCTGACCCTTATGCTAAATCTAGTTCACGGCAACCAGTGCAAAGTCGAGTGTATACTGCCATGCAGTGTACTAGTGAATTCCGCCAAGGTAGTTTTTATCAAAATCTTGAAGGAAAATTGTATTTCTTTATGAAACCCAATGCTTCCAACAAAGCAGCCACAGCACCACCGCCTGCAACTCAAGCTGATGTGAGAAGAATAGACAATGCCACAACGTCAGACAACCCTAGTGCTGCCAATGCTTCGGCTGCCGCAGCCGGAGCTAGTGGACGACCCACAGCACTGGCTGTGCCAGCTGTAAGTGCTGGCCCTGGCAGTGGCACACCAAATGTAATTAATTCAGCACCGCCAGGACCAAAAGATACAGTGGTTCCTGCACCACCGCCAACTCCGGCTACTGCTGGCACTGGCGGGCAATCCCTTGCAGTTCCAGCAGCAGTTCAGTTAACATTACCTATTGTACGCAGCCCAAGACAACAAGACCAGCTTAATGGATTTGTAAATAATCCAGTCACGCCTCAAGACATGGTAAGAGACTTTTAAGGATAACACATGGCAACAGATATGCAACGCAGTAGAGGCCGTCCCACAAACTACAAGTTTGATCGTGGCGGTGTACCTGCGGAGTTTGGGCCATTCTATGGCATTGTAAAAAATACTACCGATTCAATACGTTCAGGCCGTATACAAGTTTACATTGAAGCATTTTCCAATGGTGGCGAAAATGAACCATCAAAATGGATCACAGTAAGCTACATGCCGCAGTTCTTTGGATCAACGCCGTATAACCCTGCGGCAACGGGTGTAGGAAAATACATTGACGGCAACTCCAACAGTTATGGCATGTGGTTCACACCCCCAGATGTAGGAATCACAGTGCTGTGTGTGTTTGTAAATGGAGACCGTAGCCAAGGATTTTACATTGGCACAGCTCCAGATCAGAGCATCGGACACATGGTTCCTGCCATTGGCGCTGCACCAGTTGCTACTCAAGTAATTGCAGAAAATGAAAATCAAGCGGCATATTTTAAAGGAGCATCGCAATTACCAGTGGTTGAAATCAACACCAATAATCTTGCTCTTGAAGAAAATGCTAGATTTTTTGATGCTCCTAAGCCCATACAAAGTGTAGTTTCGGAAACCATGTTTCGTCAAGGCTTGATTAAAGATCCACAACGTGGTCCTATATCAAGTTCAAGTCAGAGAGAAAGTCCCAGTGCTGTGTTTGGTGTTAGCACTCCTGGCCCTGCGGTGTATCGAGGCGGCATGAAACTGGGGGAAATACAACGAAAAGTTCAAACTGGACAATTGAAACCTCAAGATCTCAATGTGATTGGTCGTGTGGGTGGTCATAGCATTGTGATGGATGACGGTGATACTGATGGCAATACTAGACTGATACGATTTAGAACCACAGCTGGTCATCAAATCACAATGAGTGACAGCGGAGACTTCTTTTACATCACTCATGCCAATGGCCTGGCTTGGTTTGAACTTGGCGCACAAGGCACGCTAGATGTGTATGCCACAAACTCAATCAACTTGCGCACACGTGGCGATATCAATTTGCATGCTGACAGAGATATCAACATGTATGCTGGCGGCAGTATCAAAGCCAAGGCTGCAGAAGATATTACTTTGCAAGCTGATGCAGACCTTACAGCTATTGCACAACAAAATTTAAAACTATACAGTAAAAGTTATATTGGTGTAAAAGCTGACGGCAGTTTGGCATTACAAAGTGCCAGTGGCAGTTGGGCAGGTGGCAGTGCATTAAAATTTACCGCAGGCGGTATTGATCTCAACGGACCAGCAGCTGACTCGGTATCAGCGCCCAACAACTTGACCACAACTGTTTTAGATGATACTACATTTAGTAGTGCCACTGGTTGGACAGTCAAAACAGGTGGCCTAGACAGTATTGTGACGCGAGCACCCACGCACGAACCATATCCCTATCACAACAAAGGCGTGGACATTGAAATTCCACTAGAAGCAGGGCAGCCGCCGCCTAATCCCAGTGCAGTGCCTATTCCAGCTGGCATAGAAATAACTAGAAGATCATGAGCGAATTTACATTTTCTCTCAATCAATTTGGAATTAGCTCTGCAATTAACGAAGCACGGGCATCGGCACCTAGCCAGACCGCTGTAACTAATTTTGAATCTGGGCAGTACTCAAACACTAAAGATAAAGATTTAACTTATACCGGCGATGATTACATTGTTTGGGATCGAGTCAATGAAGAAAGATTACGCCGCGGCCTTCCAAGTTTAACCAAATTAGGATATCCGAGACCACTCGATGCGCCAACGCAACAACCTTCAAGTGTAGGTAACAACGGGCTACCAGAAACATTTAAAATCAAAGGTCCTCCGGGCATGACATATGAACAAGCAAAGGCAGTGTTTGATCAACAGGTCAACAGTGGGGGACTTGTTGGATTCAAAGTTGGAGACACTGCAAGTGCAGCTACACAAGCTGCTGCCGGGTTAGCATCTGCACAAAGTCAGCTCACACAAGGACTGGCATCATTATCTAGCAAATTACCTGCAGGTACGAATCTGAACAGTCTCACAGCCAGTATAGGCGCACTGGGGCAAGGAGCAGGCACACAAGTAGCCAGCGCACTACAAGGTGGTGCGGCAGCATTTAATTCATTAACTACTGGAGCAGGCGGCGCTACTGCTGCTATCAGTGCAGCATTGTCAGGCACAGGCGCCGGAGGTTCATTACCTTCAACATCAGCCATCACAGGTGCGTTAACTGGTGCCGCTGCACGAGTAGGCAGTTTGGCTAGCACCGCAGTTGGTACCATATCTGGATTGATTAAAGGAACTCCTACAAGTGGTATCAATGTGGCAGACTTTGCTAAACAAGGACCAGCATTAACTGGACTTGGTAGTATGAGTTTGCCCGATGTAACAAGCACACTAGCTCAAGCGTCAAAGTTGGTAGGTCAAAGTGCAGATACTATTAGTAACACAGCAGGTGCAGGTAAATTTGGACTTGATGCCAGTCAACTTGAACGATGGGGTCTTGTTAAACCAGGGACTGCTGCTACATTTTTAGCGCAAGGTGGCAATGATCTTACCAGTGTGTTAAAAAGTCCCACAGTGTGGACTGGCAGAGATGGTGTGAAAAGTCTTGATGGGTTGCTGGGCAACGAAGGGCTTCAAAACAAAATTCAGCAAGGATTGATGACTTCGGGTGTGGCTGATTTAAAATCATTGGGAATCCCCACAGACAAACTAACACCACAAGCACTTAGCGGTCTGGCCACCAATGCCGCAAAGAGTGTGCCTGACACACTAAATTGGGCAAAAAACACTCCAGGCCTGCCGGCTGACATCAAATCCAAATTTGATGCTGCCGCAGTTAATGGTGCGTTTGCTGTAAACTTGGCGCAAACTAAAATAGACCCGTCCATGCTTCAAGAGTACACACCTATAGCTGCTACTGATACGGTAAACACAGACACACTTGAAGCAGCCGCTAAACGTATTGTGGGTAATGCCAAAGTGCCTAGTATTTTGCCAGTAGCCATAGAATCTAATGCTTATGCCAATACCAAAGACGAGGACTTGATTTACACTGGAAATGATGACATAGTATGGGATCGTGTGAATGCCGAACGGCTACGTCGTGGTCTGCCAAGTCTCTCTGCAATAGGCTATCCAAGGCCTGATCCGTCACCTAATAATGGGCCAGCTCAAGGCGGATAAATATTGCCATGACTACCTTTGTTGGCTTCAACACTCAAAATCAATACAAAAAATTCACACTAGTGGACTTTGAATTGGTCAAACGCGATCTTTTGAATGCGTTTAACATTCGTCAGGGCCAACTGCCTGGCCGTCCAGGGTATGGAACAGTGCTGTGGAATTATCTATTTGAGAATCAAGTTGATGCTGTTCAACAAGGTATTGTGAATGAAGTGCAACGAGTAGCAGGCGGCGATCCTAGAATATTCATCAGTAATATTAATGTGTATCCTCAAGAAAATGGCATGCTAATTGAGCTAGAACTACAAACAGTAGGCGGCGTAGATGCCGAAATATTGAATGTGTTCTTCAATCAAGTCACTCGTTCGGCCAGCTACGTATAACTACGCCGTTTTTTATCTACATAAATAACAGATAAAGAATACAAGGCCCAGACGCAATGGCAAAAACCACTAGACAAACAGCGATATTTGGTGTAGAAGATTGGAAACAAATCTATCAAACCTATCGCGAAGCAGACTTCCAAAGTTATGACTTTGAAACTCTACGCAAGAGTTTTACTGATTACCTGCGTTTGTACTATCCAGAAACATTCAATGACTACATTGAATCATCAGAATACATTGCCCTGCTGGACGTTATTGCGTTTATGGGCCAAGCTCTCGCTTTCCGTACTGACTTAAACACCAGAGAAAACTATTTAGACTCGGCAGAACGCAGAGATTCAGTCACACGTCTAGCCAATCTTGTAAGCTATACTGCCAAGCGTAACACTGCGGCCCAGGGCCTGCTCAAAGCATTCTCGGTGACCACAACAGAAAATGTTGTGGATTACAACGGCGTTAACTTGGCCAATGTTACAGTTAACTGGGCTGATCCCACAAACTTTGATTGGTTGGAACAGTGGAATGCTATTGTAAATTCATCGTTAGTTAGCAGTCAAAAGATTGGTCGTCCGTCCAGCCGTCAAACTATCTTGGGGGTAGATACCAGTGAATACGGTATAAATCTAGTGCCAGGATTCTTGCCAGTTATTCCTTACACTGCTACTGTAGATGGCGTGAACATGCCGTTTGAAGCTACAACTTCAAGCACAGCCGGTCGAGATTACATCTATGAACCCAGTCCAAAGCCTAACACCACATTTAATGTGTTGTATCGCAATGACCAGTTGGGATATCAAAGCGCCAACAACGGATTCTTCTTTTTCTTCAAGCAAGGCACATTGCAGAATCAAGACTTTAACTTGGCTGAACGCATTGCCAATCGTACAGTGAATATCAACATTGATGGTGTTAACAACGAAGACCGTTGGTTATTTCAACTAGACAATGTAGGCAGTGTCAACCGAGAGTGGACATACACTGAAAACATTTATTCATCAGCCGCAGAACAAACTGCAACACTGAGACCTATTTTTTCTGTGACCAGCAGAACCAATGACCAGATTACTATGGTGTTTGGTGATGGTGTATTCTCTGAGATTCCAGTGGGTATCTTCCGTGCGTATGTTCGTGCGTCAAACGGCTTGCAATACATTATTAATCCTGCTGAAATGCAGAATGTGGTGCTGCCAATCAGTTACATTGACCGCAATGGTAACCTGCAAACAATTACATTTACTTGTGGCATTACCCAACCTGTAAGCAACGCACAAAGTCGTGAAAGCATTGATGCGATCAAACAACGTGCTCCAGCAAGATACTACACACAGAATCGCATGGTCAACGGTGAGGACTATAATCTGTTTCCGTTTACTCTTTACAATTCTATTATCAAATCAAAAGCAGTGAACCGTGCTTCAATTGGTACCAGTCGCTATCTTGATCTTGTGGACAACACAGGCAAGTATTCATCAACCAATACATTTTCTAGCGACGGCGGCATCTGGGAAAATAATATTCTTCCTACCACATTGTTTGCATGGACCAATCGCAATGAAATTGCTGACCTTATCACCAACACAATCCAACCAACTATCATTGAAGCTACATTTATACAATTTTACTATGCAAACTTTCCAAGGATAACTGTAAACACTGGTGTCACTGCTCTAAGCACTTGGCACCAAAGCACAACATTGGCCAATGAAACCACAGGCTATTTTCAAAACGCAGTGGGTACACCAGTCATGGTTGGAACTTCAAGTAGCACTGCATTCAAATATGTTGCACAAAAAAGTTTGATCAAGTTTGTTCCTCCAGTTATCGATGGACAACCTTATTATTTTGACGCTAACAATAGATTGAAACCTGGACTGCCAACAAGACCGGAAGACCATTTGGAAATTTGGGCTAGTCCGCTTGCAATAGTAGGAGATGGCAGCAATGATGGCATTGGTAATTTAACCAATGGTCAAGGTCCTGTAGCACTCAACAATTTTGTGCCTACTGGTGCTGTTGTAGACACTATTATTCCTGTATTTCTCACAGACTTGACTCCCGCTATAAGAGAACAAATAACACAACAAATTTTGTTGTATAGAAATTTTGGTCTTGGCTATGACAATGATGGCACTATTACAGGCACAGCAGGAACTTGGTATGTTATTACCAGCACCAATTTGAACGCTGACGCGACATGGAGCCAAACGTATGCAGGCAACACATCGGGGCAAAATTTAGATGCTTCATGGATCATTCAGTTTGTAGCAGTAGACAACAAATACACTATCACTTATCGTGGTCTTGCTTATTATTTTGGATCAGTGTTACAAACAAGATTTTTCTTCTACGGCAACCAGAAAATTTACGACAGTCGTTCAGGCACCACAATCAGAGACTTTATTAACGTGCTGGCAGTAAACACCAAACCAGACAGCTCGTCACCACTGCCTGGAGATATTTTCACTACTATCATTGGCCAACCTGTGGAGTCTGACGGCTATGTTGATGACTTCCAGGTGTTGATCAGCTACAGAGATTCAGACAGTGACGGGGTGCCAGACAATCCAGACTTCTTCAATGAAATTGTTGCACCTGATGTTAACCCTAATCTGAAATTGGTGTTCTTGCAACAAACTGTGGACTTTGATAATTTGCAAAGATATTTGTTAGTTGACCCAGGCGTGGTGAACTCAGAATATCCCACATACGATAGCATTGAATTGATAAAATTTCAGTATTCTCCAGGACAAGTTTTTTACGCCTATAGTGATGAATTATTTTTTACATTAACAGTTAACACTGCTGGAGTTAGAGTCATCACCCAGGCTGCCGAAGGTGACTGGATTGCTAGAACAGGACGTCAGGCTTTATACTTCCAATATCGTCATAACTCGCCATTGACAAACAGAATTGATCCAGGTACAACCAACATCATTGACTTGTATGTTGTAACACAATCATACTATACTGCTTATCAAAATTGGTTAACAGATACTACTGGCACAGTGACCGAACCTGATATGCCAACCATTGACGAACTTAGCACAGAATATCAAGGACTAAATGAATACAAGATGTTGAGTGACAACATTATTTTAAATTCAGTAGTGTTCAAACCATTGTTTGGTCCTAAGGCCGCCAAAACATTGCAGGCCACAATCAAAGTTATTCGTGCTCAAAATTCCACGGCCAGCACTAGTGAAATACAAAGTTCTGTACTTGCAGCCATGAATGAATACTTTAGCATTGACAAATGGAATTTTGGTGACACATTCTATTTTTCAGAACTGGCAGCATACCTGCACAGATATCTTGGAACCATAATCAGTTCAGTGGTCTTGGTACCATTAGACACACAAAAATACTTTGGCGACATGTACGAAGTAAGAGCAGAACCCAGTGAAATATTTGTCAACGGCGCTACCATTGACAATATTATTGTAATTGATGCATTGACCAGTACCAACTTGCGTACTGCACCTGGTAGCGGAGTAATTTAATGGCACGAGTACGCAGTGTAGATTTTCTTCCTGAAATTTTTCAGACCGATGCCAACAAGCAGTTCTTGGCAGCTACTCTTGATCAGTTGATTCAAGAGCCAAAGTTTAAAAAGACTCAAGGCTACATTGGCCGCACAGTGGGTCCTGGTGTAAATCCCAATGACAAATATGTGATTGAGCCTGACAAAACTCGTGCTGACTATCAGCTTGAGCCAGGTGTGATCAGTGTGGATCCTACAGATAACAGCAAGATTGTTGATGCTATTACCTATCCTGGTATAACTGATTCTTTGGTATATCAAGGCAGTCCGTCAACACAACCCAGCCGATTGTACACCAGTGACTACTACAGTCTTGATCCGTTTATTGACTTTGACACATTTGTAAACTTCAGTCAGTACTACTGGGTTCCAGATGGCCCTGATGTGGTTACTGTGCAATCGCCGGGCGTGGCGTTGAGTCAAAATTTTATTGTAAACAGAGCCAATGGCGTTTACACTTTTTCAGGTGTGACTGGAAACAATCCCACACTAAACTTAGTGCGCGGCGGAAACTACACATTCCAGGTAGCACAAAACAACAAAGAAACTGTCAACTACAAAGTAACACGTACCAATGTTACCAGCTTTAACATTGACAACGAACCTAACGCCCCTATCACATTGATTCGTGGTAACACATACACATTTAACTTGTTTGTGCAAGGTGATTTTCCGTTCTGGATCAAAACTGCTGCTACTACAGGCACAGGCGACGCCTACAACACAGGCGTGACACGCAATGGATCAGTTGTAGGTACAGTGACATTTGTTGTGCCTCAAGATGCACCTGATACACTGTATTATTCATGTCAGACTCAAAGTCTTATGGGCGGTACTATCAGTGTGATTGATGCAGAACCTGGCGACGGTCCAGGATTTTGGATTCAAACTGCGCCAGGAGTCAACGGGTTAGATCCTACAACACCTAACATAACTTCTAGATCTATCTACGGAGTTACCGACAATGGTATCGATCTTGGCACAATTAATTTTAATGTGCCACAAAAAACAGCACAAGATTTTTTCTATTATCTTACCAGCATCGGCTCAGTTGATCTTGTCACTGATTTGTTCTTTGAAAATATTGATGGTGCCAGACTAGATCAATTTATAGCTACCTATGGTGGCATTGATGGCATCACTGACCTTAACACACGAACATTAGTGTTTGCTAATAGTGTGGGCAATCCTGCTACCAATTATTACAGCATATGGCGCATAAGTTATGTTACTCCTACTGCAACATTTCAAGGTAGTTGTGCAGGAATAACACTAACAGTAACAACAGCCCCAAGTGGAACTATTACTGCTGGAATGAGTATAACTGGCGGATCAATTCCAGCTGGCACACGTATTGTGAATCAACTGACAGGTACAACTGGTGGCATAGGTACATATACCATTAGCACAAGTGTTTCACAAACGTCAACAATGATAACAGGGGTTGAGCCTTACACCTATCTATCATTGGGCAGCATTCAAAACATAGCCAATTTAGAAAAATGGACCATACGATATGGTACTGAGTATTCCAGCACACAGTGGTATAAAAACCAAGCTGGGTATATTGTCGAAACGCCTCAGCTTACAGCCAAGCTGGACACATTGTATTACCAAGACGGGACTGACCCAGAAATTTTTGGCACTATTCGACTAATCGAACAAGACAACAGCAGCACAATTTATATTGAAGATATTTTAGGCAAAACCAATTATACCAGTCCAGATGGAATTACATTTACTAACGGACTAAAAGTTCAATTTTTAGGCAGTGTATCACCGTCTAGTTATGCCACTGGGTCAAATGCATTTATTTGCACAAACACCGCAGCTGGTATTAATCTTATTACCACTGAGTCTACACTAGGAATGGCGGTAGGCCAAGAGATTATTTTTTCTAGCACAGCATTTGGTGGAGTTAGCACTGGTGTTACTTACTACGTGCAAACAGTGTTTAGTAGCAGCCAGTTCAAAGTGAGTGCAACCAAAAACGGTCCAGCAGTGACCTTGACTTCTGCCAATGGCAGTATGGTTGCTACTACCAGCCAGAATCCACAATACTATGTGAGTGGAGTGGGCACAGCAATTGAACTATTGCCTGTGACAAATTACATCACTCCTGAAGAGTATGCGGCTGCTGATGATATTGATTATCTCACAATCAATAGAGATAGCCCAGATTTAAATGCGTGGAGTCGCAGTAATCGTTGGTTCCATATTGATGTGCTTAACGCCACTGGTGCGTACAACGACACCCCGGTTGTGATAGACAATGACAAAAAAGGCAAGCGGCCAATCATACAGTTCCGCGGCGGTATTAGATTGTACAACATGGGTACAGATGCCAAGCCACCGGTGAATGTGATTGACTTTACTGAAACTGATGCTTTTAGTAATATTGAAGGCAGCACTGGATATTCAGTAAACGATTATACATTTGTCAATGGCAGTCGTGTGATTTTTGCAGCTGACGAAGATCCAAATGTGCGCAGCAAAATTTATGTTGTAAATTTTGTCACTCCAGATACTGTGACACCATTAATTGATCAACCAATTATAAATTTAGTAGTAGCAACAGACGGAGAAATATCAGTTGATCAAACTACCACATGTATCAGCGGATCACAAGTTGGTATTACCTATTGGTATGATGGTGTGGAGTGGTTAGAGGCGCAACAAAAAACTTCAGTGCAACAAGCACCATTGTTTGATATATTTGATGCTGATGGCATAAGTTTGGCCAACACAGTTACATATCCTAGTTCAACATTCACAGGCACAAAGTTGTTTAGTTATGCTACTGGATCAGGCATCACAGATCCAATATTACAACTCACACTCAAATATCTTTCATTGACCAACGTTGGTGATATTGTGTTTGATAACAATTTGTATTCAGACTCATTTGTGTATGTGCGTGATAATGTCAGCACCACAGCGCCAATCAGTTCTGGATTTGTCTATGAATACGCATCAAGAACTGTGTATGATAGACTGATTGGCTGGCAAACTGCTGCGGTTCCAACGCTAATGCGCCAGCAGTTTAAATTTGTCTACAATTTACAACCATTGCAATTGGATGTAGCAGTTCAAACAAACGTTGTGACCACAGTACCTAGTGTAAAAGTGTTTGTGGGATCAATATTTCAGGATCCAGGCACATACACAATAAGCACTACTACTAATACCACAACTATCACATTCAGTACTGTGCATGTGGTAGGAGATGTGATTGAAGTAGAAGTACTCAGTGATCAGATCAGCCAGGTGGCGTTTTATCAGGTTCCATTGAATCTCAATAACAATCCATTGAATGCCAACAGCCCAAGTTTTACATTGGGCACCTTGCGCACTCACTATAACAGTATCTGTCAAAATTTAACTACATTTAGTGGCTCAATCAATGGTGCCAACAACACTAGAGATCTTGGCAATATTATACCTTATGGTCAAATAATTTTACAGCAAAGCGCCCCGCTTACACTGGCTGGATACTTTATGAGATCTCAGCAGTACAATATTTTTGGTGCGCTAGAATACAACAGCAGAGAATATCAAAAGTACAAAAATCAACTGTTAGAAGCAGTGACCAGACAGACCATACAATACGAAACTGCGGCGCAAGTGCTTGATACTGTGATTGCTGAAATTACGTTGGGTCGCACCTCAAGCAATCCATTCTACTGGAGCGACATGCTGCCAGCCAGCGCAGTGTTTACAACTACAACTTACACAGTGAGTTACATCACTTCGCAGGTGTTTGACACTGTGCAATCGTACAACTACACATCTGCCAATTATCTTGGTATGAATGTGTATGTGAATAACGAAATTTTAACTAGAGATTTAGAATATGTTGTGGCCACAGATGGTCCACGAATTGAGATCTTAATTGGGTTGGCTATCGGAGATGTGGTTACCCTTCAGGAATACAGCGCCACTTATGGTACCTATGTGCCTAACACTCCTAGCAAAATGGGGCTGTATCCTGCCTGGCGTCCAGCTGTAGTGCCAGTAAAAACCAGCACAGGAGAACAACTAGTTATACTAGGTCACGACGGTAGTCAAACTCCTATCTTTGGCGACATCCGTGACGAAGTATTGTTAGAATTTGAAACTAGAATTTATAACAACATCAAATTAGATGGCAATCCTGTGCCTTTTAATGTTGCAGATGTGATACCTGGACAGTTTAGAGATACTGGCTACAGCTATAGCGAAATCAACACCATACTAGAAACATCCTTGTTGACCTATGTGGGTTGGAACAAGCTGGACTACACAACACAAAATTACAACGCTGGTAATCCATTTACTTACAACTATAGTTCTTCGACCAACAAACTCAACGGCGATACGTTGCTAGGTGCCTGGCGGGGGATTAATCGTTTTTTCTACGACACTCAGCAGCCTGAATTGACTCCTTGGGAAATGCTTGGTTTTACTGTTCAACCAGACTGGTGGGAAATTGCCTATGGTCCTGCTCCTTACACATCTGACAACATGAACTTGTGGGATGACTTGGAACTTGGCCTTGTGAGAGATCCAGTAGGAGCTTACACGCTACCTGCTTATGCTAGACCCGGATTGACTTCTGTAATACCAACTGGCACAGCTGGTGAACTGTTGGCGCCATTAGAATCAGTGGTAGCTGGCTACAACACACAGTCATTCCAAAAGAGCTGGGCTCCCGGAGATGGTGGTCCTGTTGAAGCATCATGGTGGAACTCAAGCGACTATCCATTTGCAGCCATGCGACTGCTGGCACTCACTCGTCCAGCAAAATTCTTCGCACTATTTGCTGATAGAGACTTGTACAAATACAACACAGAATTTGATCAATATCTATATAATGAACGATACAGATTAGATGCCAATGGAGTGCAAGTATATGGCGA
>Ga0192647_101612_pt1 | contig 14609 bp, 10 predicted proteins | sample LauGreFa1BDMLBSN_2_FD_133046 | JGI IMG/M metagenome (GOLD analysis project Ga0192647, IMG submission 133046) | Freshwater lake microbial communities from Lake Michigan, USA - Fa13.BD.MLB.SN - reassembly | ecosystem: Environmental > Aquatic > Freshwater > Lake | place: Lake Michigan, USA...
CGAGTGGTGGGGACGGTCTCTGTCCCTTTGTCTGATGGGTGTTGGGGGGGAGGTGGGGTAGCCCCTCCTAATCTTTGACTGGTGATGGGGTACCGCCGGCGATTGCCCGTCATCTCTGATGGCCGGTCCTGGGTCGGGGATGAGATGGGGTGAGACCCAATGGGTGGGAACAAGACCTCAGCGAATAGATAAGCTGGTGGGGCGAGTGGTGGGGACGGTCTCTGGCCCTTTGTCTGATGGGCGTTAGGGGGGAGGTGGGGTAGCCCCTCCTAATCTTTGACTGGTGATGGGGTACCGCCGGCGATTGCCCGTCATCACTGATGGCCGGTCCTGGGTCGGGGATGCGATGGGGTGAGACCCAATGGGTGGGATAATGCCTCAGCCAATAGATGAGATGGTGGGGCGAGTGGTGGGGACGGTCTCTGCCCCTTTGTCTGATGGGCGTTAGGGGGGAGGTGGGGTAGCCCTTCCTAATCTTTGACTGGTGATGGGGTACCGCCGGCGATTGCCCGTCATTCCCGATGGATCGAATGGATGCGATGGGGTGAGACCCAATGGGTGGGAACAAGACCTCAGCCAATAGATGAGATGGTGGGGCGAGTGGTGGGGACGGTCTCTGGCCCTTTGTCCGATGGGCGTTAGGGGGGAGGTGGGGTAGCCCCTCCTAATCTTTGACTGGTGATGGGGTAGCCGCCGGCGATTGCCCGTCATCTCTGATGGCCGGTCCTGGGTCGGGGATGCGATGGGGTGAGACCCAATGGGTGGGAACAAGACCTCAGCGAATAGATAAGCTGGTGGGGCGAGTGGTGGGGACAGTCTCTGGCCCTTTGTCTGATGGGCGTTAGGGGGGAGGTGGGGTAGCCCTTCCTAATCTTTGACTGGTGATGGGGTACCGCCGGCGATTGCCCGTCATTCCCGATGGGTCGAATGGATGAGATGGGGTGAGACCCAATGGGTGGGATAATGCCTCAGCCAATAGATGAGATGGTGGGGCGAGTGGTGGGGACGGTCTCTGCCCCTTTGTCTGATGGGTGTTGGGGGGGAGGTGGGGTAGCCCTTCCTAATCTTTGACTGGTGATGGGGTACCGCCGGCGATTGCCCGTCATCACTGATGGCCGGTCCTGGGTCGGGGATGCGATGGGGTGAGACCCAATGGGGTAGCCCCTCCTAATCTTTGACTGGTGATGGGGTACCGCCGGCGATTGCCCGTCATCTTTGATGGCCGGTCCTGGGTCGGGGATGAGATGGGGTGAGACCCAATGGGTGGGAACAAGACCTGTTTTGCGAATATTGTTTGGGTGTGTACAATACCCGTATGAGTGATGGTTATGGTGCATCGTTGGGTTCAAGTACGGTGCCTTTTTACTTGCCCATGCGAGACCCTTGTATTCACAAGCACCAAGTGGGGCGTGTGGTGGTCGTGGCAGGTGATCATGGGATGGAAGGGGCGGGATGGCTAACGGCCCTTGGGGCTCTGAAATCGGGGGTGGGGTTGGTGTATCTTTATGCCACGCCCTTGATGATGGGCCAGGTTGGCTATCCAGAAGTACTGAAGATTCCCCGGCCGACCCACGACACGGAGTGGGCGGTGGGTCTAACCATGTTGCAACCCCATGCGGTGGTGGTGGGCCCTGGCCTCACCCCGTCGTCAGCCCCTTCGGTGCGAGCGGTCATGGCATGGGCCCTTGACCATCAATGCCCTGTGGTGGTGGATGCAGGGGCCTTGTCGGTGGTGTCGGACTTCCCTCCTCATTCGGGGATGATTTTGACACCTCACGAGGGGGAGCGTCGTACCCATGGGTGGGACCCCATCCCCCCCATGCCATGGGTCATGGTGGCCAAAGGGGCCCCCACGACGGTATACCATGCCGACGGGTCTTGGGTGTGTCCAGCAGGTAACCCTGGTATGGCATCGGCGGGTATGGGGGATGTGTTATCAGGGGTGATGGCGGGTGTGGTGGCCCAATTTCGTGAACTGCCGTTGATCGACCGGGTTTGTGCCGCTGTATGGGCCCACTCCCATGCGGCGGATGGCTTGGCCCAGCATCAACCCATCGGGTTTTTGGCATCGGATGTGGCCTTTGCCTTGCCATCGGTATGGGCGATGATGGTATCCCATGACTAGGGTTCGGGGGGATTACCGGTCTATATGGGACCCGTTGTTGACACGGTTTCGTTCCATTGCGTTGCCAGAGTTGGGGTTCATGCCATTTGAATGGGATGATGTATGCTGTGCCCATCCGACTGATTGGGGGATGACACTGAACAAAAGGCGGGGGGCCGGTATTTTGTATGGTGTTCAACATTGTTGGATTCGCCGCGCGTTCTTTAATGACTTGCCTTTGTCGGCCCGCTGTGAATGGGTGGCTCTGTATTGGAATCAGTATGTGATCGGGGATCGATTGTCGCAGTTTTTGGGGCAATCGGTTTCGCTAGGTGATAGTCAGGATGTGCAGGATATTGGCATGGGGCATATGGTACTGGCCATTCACTTCAGCAGCGGGCAATCGGTGGTCATTAAACCCGAACCTTTTCCTCATCAACCGTATTATCAGCAATTGTTGCAGGTGTTGGGGTGTCGTTCGATCCGATCCCATCATTTTTCGGGTGATTTTCCCATTGAAATCAGTGAGTGGGTACCGGGTACCACGGTATGTGACACCATTTTTTCTCGTTTGGATCCAGACCCATGGTTGGTGTCGGACACGATGATTCGTCAGTTGGCGTTTCATGCGGCCCTAGGGGATGTGATTGGTCGGGAAGACCGTCATTTAGAAAATTATATTTGGGACGCCCAGTCTCAGGCGGTGGTACCGGTCGATACCTCGGTGTTATTTGGGGATGGGAACGAGTCGTGGGTATTTGAATATGTGGCGGGAGGGTTGGCCGAGTGGGCGGTACTGGCCCCTTGTGTGCAATCCCCGGCGTTATTTGACCAAGGCAAGGCAATGTTTCGATCGATGTATCAAGCGGCCCATCACCAGATTGCCCAGCAGATGGGTCCCATTCAGGCATTGACTGCCCACTACTTTGGCACGTCGGCGGGATGGCGGTCACGTTTTATGCAGGATCGGGTGGGGGTGCCGGCTTATTTAACGGCACAATTGGCCCGCTATGACCATGCGTTGTCTGACTGGCAACGACGGTGGCAGGCCCGTATTGCCTTATCACATGCCGTGACCAATGGTCTGTCGTTGGCCACTTTTCCTTTGTTGCACATGTATCATTTGGCCCATGAGGGTCGGGGAGCAGCGTTTTTTTTGCATGCTATGCACCAACCATTTTTGGCACGAGAATGGCAGCAGGCGGGCTTGGGTGATACCCAGTGGATGAGGGGTAACCCGTCCCCACTCACTGAGATGATGTAATGGGTGGCGTTGACCCTCCACCCGTTATTCGGGGTTGAGTTGGGTGGGCCCTTTTGGTGGTTGGGCCGGTTGTCCTTCTTGGGGGCTGGGTCCCATACGATGGGTGCTATGGGGTATGGGTTCTGATGGTACCCATCTAAGGTGTGATGGGGGTGCTGACGGTTTAAGACAATGGGAATGCCTGACACGATTGAATCAGGTCCGCTTTTGATCCTTCCCTTAATACAACGTCCCTGACTTTGATGATTAATTGGGAGAGGGGGGTGTCGACGGGTTCGATTGGTTTGAAAGCACTCATCATCAGATGGGTATTGGACTGGTGTCGTAGCCGTTGACAGTGTGCCACTTGTGGTGGGGATAAATACTCACCGAGCAGGCTCAACTGAGCAGGGGTTAAGCTGGCGAGTGTGGGCAGTATGGATAGGGCCTCGGGTTGGCGGTCTTTTAATACTTGACAACAGTAGTCAACCATGTGCCGAAGGTAGGGGGATTGAATGGGTAACCATGGCAATATCCGGTCTTCGATCTGACAGAGCTGGTCAGTGGGGATGGTGCATCGGACCTTCTGCCACAACGCATGAGTGGGTGGGATGTTCCCCACAATGGCAGCCAGTTTTTGGGTGTCGGCCTCGTTTTCATCGGGGTTGCTCAGGATGCTTAATAGTTCGCTTACCACCTGATGCTGGATGATGGCTTTGTCCGAGTCGTCATATGAGTCATACTGGCGTAATAACACCTGAGACCATAACAGGCTTGACCATATGGTTGGCCAGGGGGCCTGTTCCAGGGGTTGTTGGGACAGCATGAGGCACCGAATTTTCTGGTCGGGAATGGTGTGTTGGATGATCTTGTCTGATAGTGGGGGCAGTGGCGGGGCCAGCCCATGATCCGGGGTGATGACCAATGTGACATGGGGGAGGGAGGGATGGCCTATGCGCCCCATCCGCTGATACAACGTGGGACATACCCCATGTCCTTCGAGAGAAATGCCCTGCAAGACATCATCGGAAAGTTGGGGATCATCGGATACGATCCAGGTTCTTTCTTGGGTATCAGCAGGTCGGTTATGAGCATCGGTCCGTCTCTTTTTGGTGGGGGGGGCTCCCGCACCCAGTACACCCACCCCTATGATGACGTCTCCTTGCGTGTCTAACAGCTGCTCACAGGTGACGTGTGGGGTAGCCAACAACCCATTGAGGTGCGTTTGTGTCAAGGTGGCCGATTGTAGCTGGGTGTCGACCAGGGTGTTGCCTTTCATTCTGGCAGCGGTAAAATTGGCCCCCCTCAAGTCGGTGTGGTTCAACTGGGTATACCAGATGGTGCTACCCATCCATTCGGAGTCAGGTGCCGTTGCGTTGGTGAGTATGCAGTGGGTGACGGATGCAAAATTGAGGTTGATTCGGTCCATTTTGGCATCATTGAGGGTGGTGAGATCTAGGGTTGCACGTTGTGCTTGACTGTCCCTTAAATCGGCGTGTGATAAATCGGCTTCATAGAACCTGGCCCCATATAATTGGGTATGGGGCATGGTGGCCCTGATACAACGGGTTTGTTGGAGCAAGGCGTTGTAGAAGGTGGCTCCTGTCAGGTCGGCCTCATCCAAATGGGTTCCACTCAAATCGGTATGGCTAAAATCAAGATTCGATCCATCCAATCCCTTTAACTGCAAGTGACGAAGGTCGAGTAGGGGGGTGGTTGGATTGGTTTGACGTTGTATGGCGTGGGTTGCCAATAGGGTGCTTAACACCGATCGTATGGTATCGGTGGGCAAAAGGTGAGCACCGGTTTCGGTATACTGCTGGAACAGTTGGGCCAACCGTTCGGGCGACCCTGCCCCTGCCATGATGGCCATCCATTGGGCACGGTGCTGGTCTTCGGGCCTCAACTGGGCCATTCCTGCAGTCGATGTGTCTAATCCTGGGGTACGCCCTACCCATTCGTGGGTGGATGTGGGATGGATAACACGCCCAGAAACCCGATGTAACAACAGAACCCCTCCCATTTCACTGTTTTTTTTTACTTTACCCTTATGTGCGAGTAGTTGTCACGTGTATTAATGCGGCCTGTAACAGGGCGGTGGGGTTAAAGGGTGGTGCGATGGATAGGTCCCTGTCGACTGGTGGATGAGCATAGATGACAGGGGGTGGCTTTTATGGGTGTTTAATACCCATTGGGGGATCTACCTTGCCGACTGCGAACCGACCCCTTATTGGCTTTATCATTATATCGATATCAATCGATGCAAATGGCAGGGGGGTAATATCGATAATGGATGGGTTGACATTTGTTCTTGGAACACGGGGGGTGTCATATAACACGGTTGGATGGTCGGTTGGGTCCTCTCAATAAGTCTTCTTCTTCATCTGCCAAACAGTTGCCTGTCGGGGCTTTAGCGGGTCAGGCGGTGAGTGTCCTACGGGTTGGCGAGCCCGCCAGAGCCAGTGCCCCGGTTTTGAGCACTGCTGATCGGGCGGTGATCATGCGTACTTTGTATCACAAGATGATGGCCCATGTGCACCATTTGCCCGATTGGGTGAGGCATGCGATGACCCAAACCGTGTGGGGGCAGCGTAATGCTCCTTCATTGGCGGGCCAATATGTTAGGCATCGTTTGAAGGCTACTCGAATCAAGATACGAAGTGGCGTCATGGTCAGTGTACTAAGATCGCCCGACTCGAGTGTTGTTCATCATGGGTCCTTGCAGGGCATGCATCGACTCAAGACCCAGGGACTGATGCGGGTGAAAGTGTCTCAATCCCCCGAGGGCCAATATATGATGTCGTATCGTCTCTTATCCGATCATACTCGACTTATCAGGGTTCCGATTCGAGATATGTCGACCATTTTGCTTTCTCAATACCCCTTTTTTATCGATGCGTCTCCCTTGTTTCAGGATGCCGTGTCAGCTTGCATGATGGACGATCAGACCATTGGGGGCGTGCTTGATTCCCTCGTTCAACACATGCCATCTTTGATACAATGCGCTGATCAGCAGGGTGGGATTCCACTTTACGCATCGGTTTTATGCCAAGGCGAACGCATCACCATGGGGATCGGTTCATGGTCTGTTTTAAAGTCCGTTCATGCCTATTCTACTGATACGCTGGCCCTTCTTACGCCTCTTCATGGTGAGGGTATCGATCGAGCCCAGAGGGCTGAACGGTTGCCACCTACCCCCCCTCGATTGGTAGGGGAGTTATTGACGGCATTAAGACAAAAAATAGCGGCATTGGGTCAGGATAAAGCAGGGTACACCGCTGGTTTGGTGGACGGCTTGATTGCACGATGCACCCAACTTGATCAGGAGAGGTCTCTGGTGTCGCAACTGATTGTTTCTTTATTACCTGATTGGATTGGTGTGATGGGGCAGTATCTTGATGCCTTGGATGGGGAATCGTTATCAACCCGTGATGCCAGTGATCAATTCGAACAATTTGCAGCATGTGCATTGGTGTGTGCACATTTGATGGAAGCGGCGCTTCCATCATCGGGTGTTCTGCCGGTGGATACCTTAAAGGGGTGTATTCGGCAATCCCTTGGGGTACCGCCGGGGATTGACACTTCGGTTGAACTCACCAATTTTGCCATGACATCGTGGCATCAGGTGCTGCATCGTGTGCTGACGATGTGGCGGCCATTTGTGGGCGACCATTTGCTCACATACTCGATGCCTGATCACACCTATTTTGAACTCAAACCGCCACGACTACCCCGTTGGGTCACGCGCTGTTCAGGCGGTCCTGCCAGTATCATGGTGGTGTCGTTTGCCCCCAATAATGTGACCGCTTCATCGGCCATTTGTGACCTTAACGCATTAAAAGCCGATATTAGAACCCAACTTGGGGTCCATGCAACGCAAGGGCACGGCATCCCGGTTGTGCTGGTGGTGGACACATCGACCCAAGTCTTATACCCATCCGAACTCCATGACGTGCTGACCACGTTTGCCCATGACATTCAAGACCAACAGCTGATCGTCATGCAACTGGTCAGTATGGCCAAGTTTCTTCAATTGGGATTGGATCGTGCCTCAGGCGGGTTGCTGGTGACTTACTCCGCCCCGTTTAACCCGCAAGGAGAACAGGGAGATACGGTGGGGGGCACGATGCTAAGGGCATTACATAACCCGGCCAAACAACCACCGCCTTTATCCGACCTAGCGGCTCGTTTTTTTGCCTTTTTGCTACCCCATTGCAGGGATGATTTGGCACGTTACCATCAGGATGTCGTGAGGTATACAAATGAGACCCATTTAAGTTTGTTACGTATGTCACGTAGATCCAATATGATATGGACGGTTCAACCCAAAAGTGACGGCGTGCCTGTCATTGGATTGAGGCTGAAGTCAGCAGGGTTGCCTGATGGTATCAACTCTGAATTCCTTACGAAAGGTGTTTGGCAGTATCTGTTGTATCAATTAAGGGGTATCCCTATTGAAGCCCGTCAATCCATTGGCCTTTTGAACTCCCAATTAACGATGTGTGCGGGTGCGATACGGCTGGTAGTGGGTGCCATGTCATCGTCATCCGATCGGCTGACCATGACAGAGGTCCTGTCCCGGTTGGTGTTGCCGCCTGTATCCGATACCCGTTTTTGGAATTGGCTTAATCGAGCCAGTCAGGCCCACCCAACCCACATGGATCGGCCACGTTGGGATGCATTTCCTACCCCTGATGGGGTGTCATTGAAAGCATTTTTATCTTACATCCTACCGGATGAACGAGCCGGTTATGTGGGTGAGGATGGGCAACGGCCAGCCAAGCGTACTCGATATTAGGTACGGGCCAGTGGGTTTGGGAAAGGGGGGGAAAAAGGATGGGGTATGATCACCAATGAGGGGTGGCGACGAGTCCCTATCAACCACTAAAATCACAGCGGTTTTACAACGTGTGACTGGTAACAGATGGTGGGCGGTGTAGGATTCGAACCTACGGCCACATGCTTGTAAGGCATGTGCTCTACCAACTGAGCTAACCGCCCGATTTGGAACCATGCAGACTTTAACACAGCCTCAAATTAAACCGCAACTGGGAATTTAATAAACGGGTGGGGATGATACCCTTTTAATTCAATATCTGATGCCCTCATATGGTCGGGGAAGCGGCTGCAGTCCACGGATAGAGTGGGCAATGGACGGGGTTCCCTTTTCAATTGTGTGGTTAACCCGGCCACATGGTTGTCGTAAATATGGGCATCCCCCAATGTGTGGATAAAATACCGGGGCGTTAACCCCTGATGGGTGGCGACCAAGGTTAATAACAAGGCATAACTGGCAATATTAAACGGTACCCCCACCGCCACATCGGCTGATCGCTGATACAGTTGTAAATCCAAATGGGTTCCCGATACATAAAACTGGAACAGCACATGGCAGGGAGGCAATGCCATGGCAGGGATATCCCCTACGTTCCAGGCACTGACCAACAACCGTCGGCTATCGGGGGCGGCGGTCATGTCGGCCATGACGTGTTTCAATTGATCAATGGGGCCATGGGCACTGGTCCATTGTCGCCACTGATGCCCATAAATCGGGCCCAACTCCCCTTTTTCATTGGCCCATGGTGCCCAAATGGCACGGGCATCACCCAAGCCCGACAAGTGGGTGTCACCCCTCAAGAACCACAGCAATTCGGCGACTACTTTATCGAATAGAACCTTTTTGGTGGTTAATAACGGAAACCCGTTTCTAAGATCGATTCGTAACTGATACCCAAACACGGATCGGGTACCGGTACCGGTTCGGTCGGTGCGGTGTTCACCATGTGTCAAAATGTGGGTGACCAATGCCATGTATTCTTTCATGTTGCGTCTCCTTTTCAGGTTCAATGTTTTAAGTATCCCTCAGATGGGAATGCGATGTCCATGAAGCAACCGTCAAACAAAGGACATGGCCATGACAAAAGAAAAAAGGTTCCCTCTTACCGATACGCCATTCGATAATGTGTGGCAGCAACTTAAACAATTGTTGAATCCCAATGAATCCAAGGTGGTGATCAGCAATGTTGAAGGCCTTCGAAACGCTGTCAAAAAAGTAGAAGTGGCCGTTTTTAGCAACGACCAATTGCGATTTGTGGCTAAACATGGTCCTCAAACCTCTGAATTTGTATATGACTTTAAAAAAAGAACCTTGACGTGTGACCAAAATGCCACACCACCCAATACCCAAGCGTGTGTGCAACAAATTAAAGAGTTATTGGGATTGGTCGATAAAGGCAAGGCCACCATATTGAAGCAATAAATTGGGCACCGCAGGTGGGCTGGCCTACCCCCTAGGCGATGGCTTTGGGGGGCTGGGATGATGGCTTGGGGGGTCCTGGGGAGGATGACCGGGGGGTGTGCTGGGTCTGAGTGATCGTTGATGGGCCTTATGGCTTTGGATCGCAGCGATGCTTCCATGGTGTGCGGGGGGTGCGGATCACCGACTCTGTTGACCTATTGGTCTTTCTTTGAATTTCGACTAAAATGTCCCCCATGATTACACGATATGCCCGGCCACAAATGGCCCAATTATGGTCTGCCCAAGCCAAATTTCAGCGGTGGTTGGATGTGGAATTGGCGGCTTGCCGGGTTCAGCATGAGTTGGGGGTTATTCCGGATGATGCCTATCACGACATCGTGGCCCGGGCGGCGTTTGATGTGGACCGCATTGATGCCATCGAATCAGAGATTCATCATGATGTGATTGCCTTTTTAACCAGTGTGGCCGAAATCGTGGGGCCTTCTTCCCGTTATATTCATTTGGGCTTAACCTCGTCTGATGTGGTGGATACGGCGTTTAGTCTACTCATTCAGGATGCCGGTAAGGTACTGGATGCTGATCTGGCCCAATTGATGACGGTGGTGTCCGAGAAAGCCCATCAGTATCAATATACCCCCATGATGGGCCGCACCCATGGGGTTCACGCAGAGCCCACTACCTTTGGTCTCAAATTGACGGTTTGGTATGATGAACTCAAGCGAAACCATACCCGTTTGACTGAGGCTTTGTCGCAACTGAGGGTGGGAAAATTATCGGGTGCGGTGGGAAATTATGCCCATTTATCCCCTGCGGTAGAAGAAGCCGTTTGTGCCCAGCTGGGGTTGTGTGCGGCCCCTATTTCGACCCAAATCATCCAGCGTGATCGGCATGCTCAGTTTGTGACCACCCTGGCCATTATGGCCGGCACCCTCGAAACGATGGCCACCGAAATCAGGGCCCTCCAAAAAACCGAATGCCATGAAGTGTTGGAGCCCTTTTCTAAATCCCAAAAAGGGTCCTCGGCCATGCCGCACAAACGGAACCCTATTTTATGTGAGCGGGTGGCCGGATTGGCCCGTACCATTCGGGGGTATGCGGTGGCCGCCCTCGAAAACCAAAATTTATGGCATGAACGGGATATTTCTCATTCCAGCGTGGAACGCATTATTCTGCCCGATGCCACGGTCACCCTGGATTATATGTTTGGGTTGATGACGACGGTGGTTCAAAACATGACGGTTAATACAGATCAAATGGTGGTTAATATCGATCGTTCGTACCACGTGTTTTATTCCCAACAAGTGTTATTGGCCTTGGTTAATGCCGGGATGACCCGTGAAGACGCCTACCGCTTGGTCCAATCGGTGGCCATGACAGCCGTGACCACCCACCGCTCGTTTATTGACTTAATCAAAGACGATCCCACTGTTCACTCTTGTCTGGATGCCAAGACCCTCGAGGGTCTTTTTGTGATGGATAAATACACCCACAATGTGGGTACCATTTTTAACCGGGTGTATTCTTACTAGGCGATGATGTGGGGATGCATGGGTCAAAAAGGGTGATACCCCATGATGAGATTGGAGGCGGCACCCAGATTCGAACTGGGGATAAAGGTTTTGCAGACCTCTGCCTTACCACTTGGCTATGCCGCCGTCATTTTTCTCGGGTACCGATGGATGGATCGTATCATGTGTTACGATCTTATGCGGTGACACCATGAGCCACTCATTGTCGCAAGACCATGAAGGGGGCACCATCATAGTAGAAGAAAACATGATTTTCAACCCAAGCACTGCGTCCAGTTTGGTGTTGGCCCATCAGGTGCATCAAGCCTTGTTAAACAGTGTGTCGTTTAAACAACTACCCCTGCCCATTGCCACTTGGTTTGAAACCGCCGAAAAAATTGGAGGGGATTTTTGGGTGTCGTTTTCTCATACCCGGCAGGAACCCACCCTGATGGAACACCATCCTGGTATCATGACCTTGCAACATGCCCCCCAGACGGACATGGTCATTGGGATTGGGGATGTGGCGGGTCATGGGGTGGCGGCGGCCCTGATTATGGCCTTGTCGGTGGGCATTATTACCCAGTTATCCCAATCCAATGGCCCATTGGATGCCCTCATGGCGGCGTATAACCAAGACCTTACCCGGCATTTGTCCCATCTTCCTGCTCGTTATGTCACCTGTTTAATGACCCACATTCAATTGGATCGCTTGCGTTTAACGTATGTTCGGGCGGGCCACCCACCCCTGATGATGGTGCGGGATCGACAGGTGATGACCCTGGATGCGGGGGACCCCATGGTGGGGATGTATCCGGATGAGACCTTTACGGCCCATACGGTTGCGTTGCAACCCGGCGACCGACTGGTGCTGTATTCGGATGGTATTACCGAAGCCCATTTGCCTGACCGTTGTCATCCCTTTGGGATGGACGGGTTGATGGCGTTTCTGGCCCAGCACGCCCATTTGAGTGCCGACGATACCATGGAGGCCTTTTCAAGGGTGCGGTCACAGTGGGGGCCCCTAAACGACGATGGCACCATCATCATGATTGATGTGCCGGTATGATATCGACAGTCCGAGCATGTTCCAATAGGATGGTGTCATTGACCCATCGACGCATTGCGTTTTATTCCACTATTGGCAGTTCACACCCATGACACGATTGAAGCATCCCCTCTTTATTCTTTATATGATTGTGGCCACCGAACTGATTGGGTTTGGGTTGGTCATTCCTATTTTACCTCAAATTGGGCTTCAGTTTGCCTCATCTGATACCATGTTAAGTGTGTTGGTGGCGGCGTATTCGGCCAGTCAATTGGTGGCGGCCCCCTTATTGGGTAGCTTGTCAGACCGGTATGGTCGAAAACCCATTTTGGTACTTAGTAAACTTGGCTCCATGCTGGGGTATGTGGGGTTTGGCTTGTCGGGTACTTATTGGATGATGTTGGCGTCACGCTTATTGGACGGGTTTACGGGTGGCAATATTTCGACTGCTCGGGCGTATGTGGCCGACATCACCACCGAATCGGACCGGCCCAAGGGCATGGCGGTGATTGGGATGGCATTTGGTACGGGCTTTATTTTGGGACCTGCGTTGGGTGGGGTGTTGTATGATTGGGGGGGGCATGGTCACTTGGTTCCTGGGTTGGTGGCGGCGGCCTTGTCGTTGGTGGCCACGGTGATGACAGGGTTGTTTTTACCGGAACCATTGGTTCGGCAGCCTCACACGACTTGGTCTTTTAAGGCAGTACGGCAGTCATTATGCCACCCATTGGTGGGGGTGATGTTGGGTTGTCAGATTGTATACATGGTCATGTTTTCGGCATTTGAAAGCACTTTTTCGGTCTTTACGTTTCAGGTATTGGGCTATTCAGAACGACAAAATAGTGCCTTGTTTTTGTATATTGGGTTGTTCTCCTTACTCATTCAAGGGGGTATTATCCGGCGTGCACCCAAAAAAATGGGGTTGATGACGGGGGTGGGCTTGCTCATAACGGGTGTGGCATTTGCCTTGTTATGGCAAAGTGACACCACCCCGCTTTTGTTGGGGGGTCTAGGGGTGCTGGCCTTGGGTGTTGGGCTGGTTAATTCGTATTTACCTGCTTGGGTGTCTACCCATGCCCCGGCTGACTCTAGGGGGGCCATGATGGGGGTGTTTGAAGGCATTGGCAGTGGGGCCCGGGTGTTGGGGCCTTTTATTGGGTTCTTATCTTTTTTGAGTCCCCTGGAGGGCGGGTTTATTTACTTTGCATTCGGCTGTGTCCTCATGGTTCTGGTGCTGTGGTTGGGTAGACGGGTATCGGTGTCATGAGTGGTGGTGTGTCGATCGGGTGGCAGGGGGTCGGCATTCACACCGGGCAACCGTGTTCGGTGACGGTATCGTCCGGTCGGCCTGGATCGGGCATTGTATTCGAACAAATGGGGCACCAACTGCCCGCATGGGCAGAGTATGCACTGCCCAATGCCCGGGCCACGTTATTGACCTATCATGGGGCCCGTGTGTTGACACCCGAGCATTTGTTATCGGCTTTATATGGCCTGGGTATTTATGATGCCCATGTGACCGTTGAGGGGCCTGAATTACCGATTTTAGATGGGTCGGCCCTGCCGTATGTGACAGGATTGGCCACGTTTCCACGGCATGTGACCGAGCCTTGGGTGGTCACGACCCCTTTGCATTACCAGGACGGTCAGACCCAGCTGAGTTTGTATCCCGGCAACTCCCGATGGACGGTGATGATTGATTACCCCGATACGTTTGTGGGGGCACAGTGGGTTGATTGGGTGGCATCCTCCGATTCGTATGGGGACGACATTGCACCGGCCCGTACGTATGGCTTCGAATCAGAAGTGGCGGCATTGCAAGCACAGGGGATGGCATTGGGGGGCAGTCTCGACAATGCCTTGGTCATCACACACAATGGGTATTTATCGCCCCTTAGGTTTCGGAATGAATTGGCACGACACAAGTGCCTGGATTTAATCGGTGATATGGCGTTGGTGGGGGTGCCCATTCAGGCCCATGTGGTGGCCCGGTTTCCCAGTCATCAGCACAACACGGCGTTTGCCCGCTTGATTCGCACCACATTGGGGTTGGGGTAGCCTCACCACCCGTTTTTTTGTACCCCTGAGTCTGAGGGATTTGGGCTGCAAGGGTGGAGATTCCATGGTCACTGGTATGGGGTTTGGTTGGTGTTGCCTTGGGCGGATGTGGGTGAGTTTTTCGATGATGGGTTGGCGTCAAAATCGAGTCGATCGCCTGATCTCTGACTGTCTGAGGTACCCCCGGGAGTCTCACCTATTATCAGGCGTATGACGACCTGATGCATGTGTTGGTTGAAACGTCGGGTTGTTTTTTTTCGATAAATAAGGGGGGGGGGACTATTTTTTAGGAGGCGTTTGAGTATGCTAAGGTTGTTTAACCGAATGGTTGTGAGCGTTTTTTTGTTGACGGCTCTGATGGTGGGGATGGCAGGTGGTGTGGTGGCCCA
>Ga0192647_101614_pt1 | contig 14607 bp, 19 predicted proteins | sample LauGreFa1BDMLBSN_2_FD_133046 | JGI IMG/M metagenome (GOLD analysis project Ga0192647, IMG submission 133046) | Freshwater lake microbial communities from Lake Michigan, USA - Fa13.BD.MLB.SN - reassembly | ecosystem: Environmental > Aquatic > Freshwater > Lake | place: Lake Michigan, USA...
CACTTGTCAACATTCCAAGGTCATGCATAAAAGGCTCACCGCCCGTGATCACAGCGATTCGTGCGCCAGATGCAACTGCATTGTCAACAAGTACCGCTACTTCTTCTTTTGGATGTTTATCCATTTCCCAGCTTTCCTTGACATCACACCAAACACATCCTACATCACATCCACCCAAACGAATGAAATATGCAGCATGTCCGGCAAACCTTCCTTCGCCTTGCAGCGTCAGAAATTGTTCCATCACAGGAAGTTGAATATTGCTGGAATTGTTCATACAGGATCCTTTGCTGCACAGGCTTTAAATGTATTCATCATCAAAGCTGCAATGGTCATAGGACCAACACCGCCGGGAACGGGTGTTATAAAACTGCATTTGGATGCTACATCTTGAAAATCAACATCACCTTTGATAGAGAAGCCAGATTTTTTGCTTGCATCTTCTACTCTTGTTATTCCTACATCGACCACCACTGCTCCTTGTTTTACCATTTCAGCTTTGAGAAACTCCGGTTTACCCAATGCAGCGATGATGATATCGCCTTGCAAACATATTTCTTTCAAATTGGCAGTATGTGAGTGACATACCGTAACGGTTGCATTACCAGGATACTCATTTTTACTTAGCATGATACTGATCGGACGACCAACGATGTTGCTTCTTCCGATGACAACAACATGTTTTCCTTTTGTTTCAATCTTATAATGCTCAAGCAACAACAATATACCGTAAGGAGTTGCCGGATAAAACGTGGGCAATCCTTGTACCATCCGTCCTACGCTTTCAGGATGAAAGCCATCTACATCTTTGCCTGGTTTAATTGTTTCAATTACTTTTTGCTCTGATATATGTTTTGGAAGCGGCAATTGAACCAATATACCGTCAACATCAAAATCTTCATTGAGCTCAGTCAACTTATTGATCAACTGCACCTCTGTTATGTCCTCTGACAATCGAATCAACGTAGATTTAAATCCAATTTCAGAACAGGACTTCACTTTGGAGGCAACATATGTTTCACTTGCTCCATTGTTTCCAATGAGAACAGCGGCAAGATGAGGTGTTTTTTTTCCCTCAGATATGCGTGCTTCAGTCTGTTGCTTCAACCTGTCTTTTACAGCCTGGGATACAAGCTTGCCATCCATCATTTCCATTTCACAAAGGTACACTTGAGAAAAATGACACCCAAATATGATGTTTTAAACAAATTCAAATTTCAATCAATTCTCATCTTCGCTGCATGAGGATGTTGATCTGGTGGGCATGTTTGCCTTTGTTTGCAATTGCGCAGAATGATTGGGGACAGCTCATGCAACCCAGTAATGTGCTGCAACACAAAACGATCCAATCCTCTCCTTTTATACATCACAATTCATTCGGGGGACTGGCATTTACAGATTCAAGTGCAATTGGGATTTCAATTGAAAATAAATACTTGATTGCGTCTCTTTCAAAATTAAATCTCAGCACACAGTTCAAAACTGACAACGGTGGAATTGGTGTGCACCTGAATGCCATGGCAAATGAAATTTTCGGTGGAATATCGATCGGTACTGCATATGGTATTCGGCTATCCAAATCCATCGGCATTGGGCTCGGCGGAGGAGTGAAGAGAGATCAATTCAGGGGATTTGCACCTTTGTTCATCCTTTCACCACAGCTTGGACTTTTGTACTTTTTCTCAAAGAAGGGAAGTATTTCCATCAATTGGAAAAAATTAATTAAACCTAATCCCCCTTCTGTTTACAAAGAATTTGGACTCGTATCATCCTGCCTGAACTTCCAGATAGCAGAACAGGTTCAAATGGGACTTGAAATCGAAAATGATTTCAGAGAGAGTTCCAATCTGAACCTCTATGCAGAATGGAGTCCCGCGCATCAAATTGATTGCTACCTCTATTATCGAACGAACAGTGCCGAAATACAATCTGGAATCCTTTACAGGCTTAAACGATTGAACATTGGAATGGGCATTGCAAAACACCCATACCTGGGAAGTTCTGGTTTTATCATGCTGTATCATGTACTTTAAACAAACTTTTCATTGGACATTGATACTCGCAATGTATACAGCTGCTCCCGGTAAAATGTATGCGCAGGAACAATTTTCAAAACAACTGGATGAGCAAAATCAAATCAATGAATATGAAGAACAGGATCTCACCAAATTAATAGGGATTGAAAATGTGAAAAGAAAAAACATCAACTCAGTAACTTATGAGGAATTAGAGGAACTGGGATTTTTATCTTTCGCTCAAATCAAGTCGTTTTTTGAATATAAAAAAGAATTCGGTGATTTTGTGAGCATGTATGAATTGCAGGCCATTCCAAGTTGGAATGGCGCTGTGACAAAACAATTAATGAAATGGTATTCGCAGCTATCTCTTTCAGATGGATCTTCTTCGCGGAGCAACACCATGGGTCAACAACAACTCGTATTCAGGATGGGGCGATCTGGCAGCAGCACAATGCTCGAGCATTCTTTTTTAAAAGGTCTCAAACAAACATTATTTTACAGAAACAACAATCACTTGAACACATCCTTCGGCTTATCAGCTGAAAAAGATGCGGGTGAAAAAAACATACTTGACTTCACCAGTGGGTATATACAGAAAGAGCATCTGTCCATTTTTAGGAAAATCATATTGGGCGACTACCTGGTAACCATGGGTCAGGGATTGATTCATTGGCAAGGGTATGCATTTGGAAGAGGATCGAACATCTTAAGTATCATGCGCCAATCTCAACAGATTAAACCACATACAGGCACAGAAGAAAATCGATTTTTCAGGGGGATGGCATATGAAATCAGTAAAAGAAATACAAGTTTGTATTGGTTCATGAGCAAAAAGGGATTGGATGCGAATATCATGTTTGACAGCGTTTCCCGAAAAAAATGGGTCAGTTCACTTCAGTTAACTGGACTGCATAGAACCGATGCAGAATTAGAAGACAGAAAATCCCTGAAAGCATTTCACACAGGACTCATCATCAAACATCAATTTAAATCCGGACACATCGCTGTAAACGGAATGTATACGATGCTTCAGATTCCCATACAAAAAAGATCGATGCCTTATAATGCCTATAGCATCAAAGGGAATCAATTGTACAACATAGGCAGTGATTTTATCATATCAACAAAATGGGGTACTTGTTTTGGAGAAGTGGCGGTTGACAAAGAGCTTTCAACCGGTGCATTGCTCGGATTATTAAAGAACTTGAATCGCAAAGTTGATATTGGATTGCAATGGAGAAATATATCTAAATCTTACAATGCTTTTTCACCCAATATCATTGCTCATCATTCAGGCGCAAACAATGAAAGAGGAATATACGTTGGGATAAATTTCAAGCTAAACAACAGAAATAGGTTGGAAACATTCATAGATCAGTATATTCATCCATTTCCTGTATTCAGTGCGGATGGTCCACAACGGGGACTCACACATGCACTTACCTATACCATCACACCAACAAAAAAGTGGGAAATCTATATTCGATTGATCGAAAAAAGAAAAATTGAAAACGTACAATCAGCTCTATCTAAGTCGCACTTACTTTCAGCACATCAGTCTTTTCAACTGAGGATTCATGCCGGATTTCACATCAATGAATCGGTGGAACTTAGAATAAGAAATGAGCTGTTTTCCAAAAAAGATGATGCAGGCAAGCGTCTTCATGGGTGGCTGACCTTTACAGAACTGATCATCCATCCGGTTTTACAGCCATACAATATCAGTATCAGAACAACCTATTTCAATACAGATGGATTTGATGCATCTATATACAGCATGGAACGGGATCTTCCTCATTACTATGCAATGCGTTCCTATTTCAACAGAGGAAATTCGACTTACTTGCTTTTTCAAACGAGGGTAACCAAGCAGATTCATTTTGCAGGAAAATGGATCATCGAAAAAAAATATTTCCCTTCAGCAAACGCAGCAAGTCATTTCAATGCCATTGTGCAATCTGAATGGAGGGTTCAAGCGACAATAAAATTCTAATGTATATTTGTATTTCAAATGAATCAGCATGAGTGAGCAACAAGCACCTAATCAATTGAATATTGAAATTTCAGAAGAGATGGCAGAAGGCCAATATGCAAATTTGGCTATCATCACCCACAGCCATGCAGAATTTGTAGTTGACTTTGTGAATGTAATGCCTGGCACTCCAAAAAGTCGCGTCAAATCAAGAATTATATTAACCCCTCAGCATGCCAAACGACTGATGCTTGCATTGCAAGACAACGTAGATAAATTTGAGGTTGCACACGGAACCATCAAAGATTTTGAGGAGGTACAGATACCTTTTCAATATGGGGGACCAGCTGCTCAGGCTTGATCAGCTGAATGATTCTACTTCTACCGTTTTGTTGATTTTGGCTATGAGTCCCTGTAATACTTTACCAGGACCTACCTCGGTAAATTTGGTAGCACCGTCTTTGATCATTGATTCAACAGATTGGGTCCAACGAACAGGACCAGTCAGCTGATCAATCAGATTTTGCTTGATTTGATCTGGATCAATAACTGCTTTTGCAACCACGTTTTGATAAACAGGGCAAACAGGGCGATGAAAAGTTGTCTTTTGAATGGCAGCAGAGAGTTCTTCTTTGGCAGACTCCATCAAAGGGGAGTGAAAAGCACCCCCTACAGGCAACTTCAATGCACGCTTGGCGCCGGCTGACTTCATTCTTTCACAAGCAATGTCAATGCCGTTGTTTGTTCCGCTGATCACGAGTTGACCAGGACAATTATAATTGGCGGGAACAACCATTTCGCCTGTATCTTCAACAATAGACTTACAAATTTCTTCTGCTTTGGCATCATCTAAGGCCAGCACTGCTGCCATCGAGGATGGATTGGCTTCACAAGCCTTTTGCATGGCTGATGCCCTGATGCTAACCAATTGAAGTGCATCTTCAAATGTCAGGGTTCCGTTCACCACCAAAGATGAAAATTCCCCCAAAGAATGTCCAGCTACCATATGGGGTGTTGTATTATCCAACATCTTATAAGCAATGACTGAATGCAGAAAAATAGCAGGCTGTGTGACCCTGGTTTGCTTAAGATCATCCTCTGTTCCATGGAACATGAGATCAGAGATCTTGAAACCTAGAATATCGTTGGCTTGTTCAAAAAAACGTCTTGCAAATGCATTGGAATCAAAGTGGTCTTTTCCCATTCCCGGATATTGGGAGCCTTGGCCTGGGAATACGTAAGCATGTATCATTGGTTGGATTGGGGACGCAATTTACTAAAAAGAGAACAGAGGGTCAAATTAATCGGTACGTATTGATTATCAATGCAGCTTGGAACCAATCAATCGTATGAATTCACTTCTGGTTTCGTTTTTCTGAAACTGACCACAAAAGGCAGATGTGGTTGTAACTGAATTTTGCTTTTGGACACCACGCATCATCATGCAGAGATGAGAGGCTTCGATGACTACTGCAACACCCAGTGGATTCAATGTTTCTTGAATGACATTGAGAATTTGCGTGGTCAATCTCTCCTGCACCTGTAGCCTTCTGCTGAATGCATCGACCACTCTTGCAATTTTACTTAAACCAGTGATGACGCCATTGGGTATGTATGCGACATGTGCTTTTCCGTAAAAAGGCAACATATGATGCTCGCACAAACTATATAATTCGATATCCTTTACCAGGATCATTTCATTTACATCTTCATGGAATTTTGCAGAATCAAGAATTGCCTTTGCATCAATCTGATATCCCTGCGTAAGGTATTGCATGGATTTAGCAACTCTCTCGGGTGTTTTCAACAATCCTTCACGGTTGGGATCTTCTCCAAGTAGCTCAATTGATTCTCTGTAATTTTCAATGAGTCCCGAGGTGATCTTGTCTTCAAACTGCTCAACCTTGATATATGCCATGACCTTTTGATTGGTTATTTACGATGTAGGATACTCAACGAAATTACGCGGAGTTTCATATAAACGTATCTGAAGGTCCAATTGTTCACTCAAAAATGGTCTTAAAATATTAAATATAACGATGGCAATGTTTTCGGCAGTTGGATTCAACGTCTTGAATTCAGCAACATCCAGGTTCAGGTTTCGATGATCGAATTTGGAGATAACATGCTCATTTACAAGGTCGGAGAGTATTTTTGTATCAACCACATACCCTGTTCTCTGATCAATTTCACCTGTCACTTTCACAATCAATTCATAATTATGGCCATGGTAGTTAGGAAGATTGCATTTCCCAAATAACCGTTGGTTTTCATCCTGTGGCAATGCGGGATTGTGCAGTCGATGTGCAGCGTTGAAATGTTCTTTTCTATATACCGATACCCTATTCGCCATAGTATTCAATAAAGATGCTGGGTGTTTCGACCAACTTGATGCAATGCAAAGATACTCCTGCGGGAATATGTGGCATCAGCTCATTCCATATGCCAAAGACTAAATTTTCAATGGAACAAAGTTTGTCTTTCATGAAAGGTACATCCAAATTAAGGTTCCGGTGATCCAATACGTCCACTACATAAGTCTTGATGATCGAGCTCAACAATTTGGCATCAACAATGAAACCAGTTTCCGGATTGGGTTCACCCTTCACTGTTACATAGAGATCAAAATTATGTCCATGCCAATTGTCATTGGCGCACTTGCCAAATACCTCTTCATTTTTCTCCCGGCTCCATGCTGGATTGTAAAGCTTGTGGGCTGCGTTGAAATGTTCCTTTCTTGTAAGATAAAAAATAGCCATAAATAAACAGGGATGCAAAGTTAAACTGAAATGCTGAACTTTGCACCATGAAAATAATGGTAGTGGCTGCCACAGCCTTGGAGTTGAACTGTGCAATGGATTTGGATGTAGATCAACCGAAAACATTGATCAAAGAACTGCATGGCGTTGGACAAATTCCAACCACCTATCGACTGTTGGAACTTATCGAAAGAGGGCAGCCTGATATCTTGATTCAAATTGGCATTGCAGGAAGTTTTTCAAACGACTTGAAACTTGGTGAAGCTGTGGTTGTCGAAACCGATTATCTGGCAGACATGGGTGTGGAGGAAAATGGAAAATTTATTTCGGTATTTGATATGAAACTTACAGATCCAAATACATACCCATTCAACGAAAAGAAATTATCCAATCCGCACAGCGATCTGCTTGAAAAAGTTGGTTTAAAAAAAGTTGCTGGTATAACAGTAAACCAGATCACCACTTCCAAAAATCAAATCGATTATTACCAAACAGCATACAATCCTTCTATTGAATCCATGGAGGGAGGTGCATTTCACTTTTGTTGCCTGATGAAAAAAATTCCATTTGTTCAGATCAGAGCAATATCAAACCGTATAGGCGAAAGAGATAAAAGCAAGTGGGAAATGGAAAAATCACTTCATGCCTTGCAAAACACGCTGAATATGTTTTTAAAAAATATATAAGAAAATGAAACTGAGTGTAGGTTTATCACCCTGTCCGAACGACACATTTATTTTCGATGCAATGCTGCATGGAAAGATAGATACTGAAGGACTTCAATTTGAATATAAACTTGAGGATGTTGAAACATTGAATAAGATGGCTCTTACAGGTGAGTTGGATGTAACGAAAGTGAGTTACGGTGCATTGGCCAGGCTACTCGTTCACTACAAAGTATTGGATGCAGGAGGAGCATTGGGTATGGGAGTGGGGCCTCTTCTTGTTTCCAATAAAACATCAAATATTGATGCCTTAGATCCATCCTCAGCAAGCATTGTGCTGCCAGGTGCTTACACAACCGCACATTTGCTTTTTCACCTTGCTCACCCGAATTTCAAAAAGAAAATGTTTATGCCTTTCCATCACATTGAAGAAGCTGTGTTGAATGGCCAAGCAGATGCAGGGGTGATCATTCATGAAAACAGATTTACATATGCAGAGAGGGGACTGCAAAAAATAGAAGACCTGGGTGATACCTGGGAAACTACAACAGGATTTCCCATACCATTGGGAGGCATACTTGCAAAGAGACATTTTGATACAGCGTTGCACAGAAAAATAAACAGGGTCATCACAAAAAGCATTGAACACGCATACAAGCATCGAGCCAGCCTACCATCGTTTGTGCTGGAGCATGCTCAATCCATGAAAGCAGAGGTGATGAATCAACACATTGATCTTTATGTGAATGAGTTTTCACTTGGATTAGGATCCAAAGGGAGGGCGGCAGTGTGGAAATTACTTGAACTTGCCTCAGCACTGCATCCAGTTCCTCAGAACAGCAACTTTGAAGTTTTCGTTGATTGATTAAAACAAACCGTAGAGTTCGGCGTCAATTTTTGCAATAATTTTCCCGAGGTCCTCTTCGTTTTCTGCAAACTTATTTTCATCAACATTGACCACCAGCAGAGGTCCCTCTTTATATCCTTCAATCCATTTGTTGTAGAATTCATTCAATCTTTTCAAATAATCAAGTCGAATGTTTTCTTCATACTCTCTACCTCTTTTCTGGATTTGTCCAACCAGTGTTGGTACTGAAGCTTGCAGGTAAACCAGCAAATCTGGCGGCTTCACCATTTGACGGAGGTTTTGAAAAAAGTCAAAATAATTTTCAAAATCTCTCTTGCTCATCAGTCCCATTTCATGAAGATTCGGAGCAAAAATGTACGCATCTTCATAGATCGTTCTATCCTGAATCACAGTTTCAGTCCCCTTGCTGATTTCTATCAACTGATTCAATCGGCTGTTTAAAAAGTAGATTTGAAGATTGAAGCTCCACCTAGGCATATCTTCATAGAAGTCGAACAAATATGGATTTTGATCTACATCTTCAAATTGAGGTATCCAGCGGTAATGCTTGCTGAGCAGTTCAGTGAGCGTTGTTTTGCCTGCACCTATGTTTCCTGCAATTGCAACATGTTTTGGTTTCTTAGCTTTGGCCATGGTAACTTATTCTAACCATTTTTTTGAACAGCGTTCAAAGTACATATTCATTTTCAAATACCAAGATTTGAATGTAATTTTTTTTCTGATGTGGATATTATTCAATCAGTAGCGAAGTCCCATCACTTCTCTGACTAATTGCATGGTGTCTGCAGCACTCTTCCTAGCTTTTTCAGCCCCTTTTTCCATGATCTGCTGAAGGTATGATTCATTGGTGCGGATGTTTTCTGCTTTTTCGCGGATGGGTGCAATAAACTTTACCATGTCCTCAGCCAATTGTTTCTTCATATCACCATATCTGATGCTGCAATCATTGTATGCTGTTTCATAATGTGCCACCACATCTGGTGCACTCACCAAACGCATCAATTGAAAAATATTTTCAATATAGTCAGGCTTGGGACTGTTGGGTTCAGCTGGTCCACCATCCGTCTTGGCTTTCATGACCTTTTTTTGAATCATTTCATCACTATCAGCCAGGTACAAGGTAGCCAGTTGGTTTTCACTTTTGCTCATTTTCCCTGTTCCATCCAAACTCGGGACTTTTACAAGATCCTCTCCAAAATTATACGCCATGGGCTCAGGGAAAACCTGGCCATAACGGTGGTTGAATCTATTCACAAAATTCCTTGCCATTTCAAGGTGCTGCTCCTGATCCTTGCCAACAGGCACCCATGTGGCACGATGCAAAATGATATCTGCAGTCTGTAAAACCGGATAGGTCAGTAGTCCGGCGTTGATATTGTCTGGCTGTAATCTTGCCTTTTCCTTGAAGGTGGTTGTTTTTTCTAGTTCCCCCAGGTATGCAAGCATATTGAGATATAAGTATAATTCAGAGGTTTCTCTAACATGACTTTGGCAGTACAAAGCAGCCTTGTCTGGGTCAATTCCACAGGCAATGTTTTCTGCAAGCACCCTGTGAACATTGTTTTTTAGTTCTTTGGTATCCGGGTGGGTGGTGAGTGCATGCAAGTCTGCCACCATGAAAAAACAGGTATACTGCTCCTGGAGCTTCACATAGTTGCGCATTGCTCCAAAATAATTGCCTAAATGTAAAAAACCGGTAGGCCTTATTCCACTCATTACAATTGCATTCGCTTTGCTCATGCCGCAAATATATGAATTGTGGTTTACGGTAAAACGCCTGGCCCTGTCTGCAGCCATTACCACTCATCAAATATTGAAATGGATTGTATACTTATTGATTAATTTTGTGTTCTGAGAGGATTCCATGGAACTTGATTTGAATACAACCAAAAAACTTGCAGCCTTGGCCAAACTGGAGTTCAACAACGAAGAGTTGATTGAGATCCAGCGTGATTTGAAGCAAATGATTGGTTTTGTTGAAAAGCTCAAAGAAATTGACACTTCACATGTGGAGCCACTCACCCATGTTTCGGAGGGAGAAAATCAATTGAGGGAAGATGAAGTGAAGGGATCCATTGATATTGAAACTGCCCTGAAGAATGCGCCAGCATCGATAGATCGATTTTTCACAGTTCCTAAAGTGATAAAAAAATAACCATGGACAACGCTGTCATCAAACTTGAAGATATCCGCAAAAGCTATTTCATGGGCAAACAGGAGCTCCAGGTATTGAAAGGTATTACACTGGACATCCTCAGAAATGAATATGTGGCATTGATGGGACCATCCGGTTCGGGCAAAAGCACCTTGATGAATATCCTGGGCTGTCTTGATTCACCCAGTGATGGGAAATATATTTTGAATGGTCACGACGTTAGTACCATGTTAGACAATGAGCTTGCAGGAATTCGAAACAAAGAGATTGGATTTGTGTTTCAGCAATTCAACCTCTTGCCCCGATTGAGTGCATTGGAAAACGTAGCCCTTCCTTTGGTGTACGCCGGAATTCCCAAAAAAATCAGAACAGAGATGGCTGAAGAGGTATTGAGGAAAGTAGATCTTTCAGACAGAAGCCATCACAAACCAAATGAATTATCAGGTGGCCAGTGTCAACGTGTCGCCATTGCCCGTGCACTTGTCAACAACCCCTCTATTATTCTGGCAGATGAACCAACTGGAAATCTTGATACCAAGACTTCGTATGAGATCATGAGTATTTTTTCTAAAATCCACGATGACGGAAACACGGTTGTCTTGGTTACACATGAAGAAGACATATCGAATTATGCAAAAAGAGTCATTCGTTTAAGAGATGGCCTGATTGAAAGCGATAAAAGAAAACAAACCGCAGAACTTGTGTAAAAAAAGTTCGGTTCTACCCGAACAAATAACCCCATATCACATTATGTTTGAAAGCAAACGTGATCATGGCAGCAAAAGTTTATACAAAAACAGGAGACAAAGGAACTACATCATTGATAGGCGGCACCAAAGTGCTGAAATCACACGATCGCATTGAAGCATACGGAACCATTGATGAACTGAATGCTTACATCGGACTTTGCAGAGACCTGATTGAAATCAATGATATCAAACAAACACTGAAAGAAGTACAGGACAGGCTTTTCACAATCGGATCATCTCTTGCATGCGATCCTCAAAAAGAATCAAAAATGAAGATTCCAGACTTGAAGGAGTCTGATGTATTTTTTTTGGAAAATGAGATGGATAAACTTGATGAAGAGCTTCCTCCATTGCAATATTTCATATTACCTGGCGGACACCCCACTGTATCCAATATACATGTTGCAAGATGTGTATGCAGAAGATCTGAGCGTTTGATTGTAAAATTACTACTGCCAGATGAGGAACATGATAACCTCATCATCAAATACATTAATCGACTCAGCGATTACCTTTTTGTGCTGAGCAGATACATTGCAATTAAGCTCAACGTTCAAGAACAACAGTGGCACCCAAGAATTTGATTAGCTACTCCACCTGCCATCTTTGAGATGAAGTATTCTGTTGCTGAGTGAAGCGAGCTCCTCGTTGTGGGTTACGATTACAAATGTTTGTTGCAATTCATCACGCAATTGCTGAAAAAGCTGATGCAATGACCTGGCATTGGCAGAATCAAGATTGCCAGTTGGTTCATCTGCGAATATTATTCCGGGTTGGTTGATCAATGCTCTTGCAACAGCAACCCTTTGTTGCTCACCACCTGAAAGCTCATGAGGCTTAGACTGCAGTTTGGTCGATAATCCCAGACGATCAAGCAACTCAGTGGCATCCTTCAAAACTTGCCTGTTGGATTTTCCAGCTATCCAACCTGGTATAGAGACATTTTCAACTGCTGTAAATTCAGGAAGCAAATGATGGAATTGAAATACAAATCCTATTTGCTGGTTTCTAAAACGAGAAAGCTGCTTGCTGTTGAATTGATGCAATGCCTGCCCTTCAAAGTACAATTCCCCCCTGTCTGCTCTTTCCAAAGTTCCAAGAATATGCAAAAGCGTAGTTTTCCCGGCACCGGATGAACCAACGATGCTGACGATTTCCCCCCGTGCAATATCAATGTCCACTCCTCTCAAAACTGGCAGAGACCCAAATGACTTCTGAATATCTTTTGCGCTGAGCATAAATAGTAAAACAATATGAAGTTAAGTTCATTGGACTGATTTCTGTTGAAATTTTAAGACTTGGAGATATCAAATTAACCATTACATTTGCCGAAATTTAAAGAAGCGCTTATGTTCTGGACATTAGAATTGGCCTCTTATTTGGAAGATGCCCCTTGGCCTGCAACAAAGGATGAGTTGATAGACTATTCCATCCGCAGCGGCGCACCGATCGAAGTAATTGAAAATCTTCAAGAGCTTGAAGACGAAGGAGATATTTATGAGGGAATCGATGACATCTGGCCAGATTATCCGAGCCAGGAGGACTTTTTCTTCAACGAAGATGAATATTAAAACCCAAGACCACCATGTGGTCTTTTTTATTTCTTAAAAGTCAGTTTAAAATACAACATCAGCAGAGAAAGAGACATGATGACTGCATTGGCAAGGATCATCGGAAAATCATTTTTCACGATTCCATAGACCAGCCAGATGGTCACGTTGGTAATAAGAATCAAAACCATCCATATTGACAGATCACCTACAGATTTTGACTTCCAGGCTTTGTATACCTGTGGCACAAAAGTCAATGAGCCAGACACAACACCAACAAGTCCTAGGTAATCAATCCATTCCATGACCATTCTTATTTTTCCATCTGTTCAATAACAGCATTGGTAACCCCTGTAAATGAAAATCCTCCATCATGGAACAGGTTTTGCATGGTCACCATCCTTGTCATATCCGAGAACATCGTTACGCAATAATTGGCACAGTCCTCAGCAGAAGCATTTCCAAGTGGACTCATTTTTTCGGCATAGGAGATAAATCCGTCGAATCCTTTTACGCCACTTCCTGCAGTGGTTCTGGTAGGTGACTGTGATATGGTATTGATGCGCACCTTCTTTTTGACACCATAATGATATCCAAAACTTCTTGTAATGCTCTCCAATAGTGCCTTCGCATCAGCCATTTCATTGTAATCTGGAAATACACGCTGTGCAGCAATGTATGTCAATGCGACTACGCTTCCCCATTCATTCAAGGCATCCATTTCATATGCAGTCCTTAATACGCGATGAAGAGACATTGCGGAAATATCCAGGGTTTTCTGGTTGAACCCGTAATCGATTTCTGTATACTGTTTCCCCTTTCTAACGTTCAAGCTCATGCCAATAGAATGAAGTACAAAATCAATACCCCCTCCAAAATGCTTCATGGACGCTGAGAAAAGATTTTTCAAATCATCCATGTTCACCACGTCGGCTCCGATTACAGGAGCATTGACAGCTTCTGCCAGTTTATTGATTTCACCCATTCTCAAAGCAACAGGGGCATTGGTAAGCACCAGCTCTGCCCCTTGTGCATGACATGCCAAAGCAGTCTTCCATGCAATTGACTTTTCATCAAGCGCTCCAAAAATGATTCCTTTTTTACCTTTCAACAATTGGTTGGACATGACAAGATATTTGAGTCAAAGATAAGAAGTTTGGATGATCAGTTTTTGATCATCTCTTTTGCATTGGCAATTGCATGCTCACTTGGATTTTCACCCGATAACATTTGAGCAATGGCTTGGACACGCTCTTCTAAACTCAACGCTTTGATGCCGGTTGAGATTACATTGTTCGCCTCAGTTTTAAATACAAAAAGATGCTGATCAGCTTTTGCAGCAATCTGTGGCTGATGTGTAATGCTGATCAACTGGTGTTGCCCAGATAATTCATCCAATAAAATGCCCACCTGCTTCGCCGCCTCTCCACTGATGCCGCTGTCAATTTCATCAAAAATCAGCGTAGGCATGTCAAGTGATTTTGCAACAAGTGATTTTAAAACAAGCATCAAACGACTCAATTCTCCCCCACTGGCAACCTTGTGCAGCGCCTCATACTTTCCACTTTTATTGGCATCAAATAAAAATTCAATTTGATCAATTCCCTGAGGTGACAAATCCGTCTCACTGATATCCACTTTCAATAAAGCATTGGGCATTCCAACCCTGGAGAGCAGTTCCTTGGTTGCCTTCTCCAAAAGAGGAATTTGCTTTGCTCTTTTTTGTTGCAAAAGCTTTGCTATTTCCAATGCTGTCCCTTTTAAAACAGCATGCTCTTGTTGAAGTTGCTCTAAATTGGATTGATTCTCCTGAAAAGCAGCAAGTGATTCCTGCAATCCATGATGAACAGTTGTCAATTCATCGGCTAACA
>Ga0192647_101615_pt1 | contig 14600 bp, 16 predicted proteins | sample LauGreFa1BDMLBSN_2_FD_133046 | JGI IMG/M metagenome (GOLD analysis project Ga0192647, IMG submission 133046) | Freshwater lake microbial communities from Lake Michigan, USA - Fa13.BD.MLB.SN - reassembly | ecosystem: Environmental > Aquatic > Freshwater > Lake | place: Lake Michigan, USA...
GAGCGCTTGGTGCATTTGTATCCCGATCCCGTCAAGCGTGAGGCCGAGCGTGCGCGTTATGCCGAGCGTTTGGAATTTGAGATCAACACCATCTTGAAGATGGGCTTCCCGGGTTACTTCTTAATCGTGGGCGACTTCATCAATTGGGCTAAGAAAAATGGCTGCCCAGTGGGCCCAGGTCGAGGATCAGGCGCAGGCTCTTTGGTGGCGTATTCACTCAAGATCACCGACCTCGATCCGCTGCAATACAACTTGCTGTTTGAGCGTTTCTTGAACCCCGAGCGGGTCTCCATGCCCGACTTCGACATTGACTTTTGCCAGACCAATCGCGATCGCGTGATTGACTACGTCAAAGACAAATACGGCCGTGATGCCGTCAGTCAAATTGCCACCTTCGGCACCATGGCTGCGCGTGCGGCCATTCGTGACGTGGGCCGTGTGCTTGATATGAGCTACATGTTCTGCGACGGCATCAGCAAACTCATTCCCAACAAGCCAGGGCAGCACATCACCATCGATGGCGCCATCAAGGCCGAACCTATTTTGGCCGAGCGCTTGGACAAAGAAGACGAAGTCAAAACGCTGCTGGCGCTGGCCCAAAAACTCGAAGGCATGACCCGCAACGTGGGTATGCACGCGGGTGGCGTGTTAATTGCGCCGGGCAAGCTCACAGACTTCTGTCCTTTGTACCAACAGCCTGGCAGCACATCTGCCGTCAGTCAGTACGACAAAGACGATGTGGAAGCCATTGGTTTGGTGAAGTTTGACTTCTTGGGCTTGGCCACTTTGACCATTTTGGAAGTGGCGCGCGAGATGATCGTGAAGCGCCACAAAGGCCAAGAAAATTTTGCTTACGAAAACATTCCTTTAGACGATACCGCCACTTACAAGCTGTTCTCGGACGGTCGTACCGAGTCAGTGTTCCAGTTCGAAAGTCGTGGCATGCAGGGCATGTTGAAAGACGCGCGGCCTTCACGCTTAGAAGACCTGATTGCCCTCAACGCCTTGTACCGACCTGGCCCTATGGATTTGATTCCCAGTTTTGTGGCGCGCAAACACGGCCGTGAGGTTGTGGAGTACCCACATCCCTTGGTTGAAAAAGTGCTGTCCGAAACCTACGGCATCATGGTCTACCAAGAGCAGGTGATGCAAACTGCGCAGGTGCTGGGTGGTTACAGCCTGGGCGGCGCCGATTTGTTGCGCCGGGCCATGGGTAAGAAAAAAGCCGAAGAGATGGCCGAGCACCGCGCCATTTTCCGCAAGGGCGCTGAGGCCAATGGCCTGTCGGAAACCAAAGCCGACGAAGTGTTCGACTTGATGGAAAAGTTTGCGGGCTACGGTTTTAACAAATCGCACGCTGCCGCCTATTCCTTGTTGGCGTATCACACCGGTTGGTTAAAGGTCCATTTCACGGCGGAGTTTTTCTGCGCCAACATGACCATGGAAATGGACGACACCGACAAGCTCAAAGTCTTGTATGAAGACGCCTTGAAATTTGGCATGACCTTCGATCCACCCGATGTCAACCGCGGCACACACCGCTTTGAGCCGGTGTCAGACAAAGTCATTCGCTATGGCTTAGGTGCCATTAAGGGAACGGGCCAACAAGCCATCGATGCCATTGTGAAAGCGCGCGAGGAGGGAGGGCCCTTCACCAGCTTGTACGATTTTTGTGTGCGCGTAGACCGCAGCCGTCTGAACAAGCGCACGGTAGAAGCTTTGGTCAAGGCGGGTGCCTTCGATTCTTTGCAACGCAACCGCGCTTCATTGGCTGCGTCCATTGACCGCGCATTTGATTTTTCTACAGCCACTTCAGCCAACGCCAATCAGGGCGGCTTGTTTGACATGATGGGCGACGATGCCCACGGCTCCAGCACGCAAGAGCCTGATTTGGTGGACATGCTGCCTTGGGGTGTCAAAGAACAACTGACCAACGAAAAAACTGCGGTTGGTTTCTACTTGTCAGGCCATCTGTTTGATGCGGTAGAACGCGAAGTCCGTTTGTTTGCCAAGCGCAAAATTGACGACCTGATTGACAGCCGTGAGCCACAACTCCTGGCGGGCATTGTGAGCGACTTGCGCATCATCAACGGACAACGCGGCAAACTGGCCATCTTCAAGTTGGACGACAAGAGCGCAGTCATGGAAGCCACGGCCGACGAGGCCATGATCAATGCCAATCGCCATTTACTCAAAGACGACGAGTTGGTCATTGTGATGGCCAAGATGCAAGCCGACAGATTCTCTGGTGGTTATCGCTTGTCGATTCAACAAGTCTGGGACTTACCGTCTGCGCGTTGCCGCTTTGGCAAGTTCTTGCGTGTGGCAGTGAATGGCAGAGCGCCCGAAGTGGCCAAACTGGTCAAGGCTTTCCCGCCTCAAAGAGAGGTGTCAGAGCAGGGTGAGTTATTCAGAGGCCTCACTGTGCGCTTAAAGCTAGAGCGCAAAGCAGACAACGTGGCAGCTTCTGCAGAACTGTCTTTAGGTGAACAAGCCAAATTCTTCCCAAGCGACGCAGCTCTTTCAAGCTGGATTGCCCAAGCCGATCAAGGCAAAGCAGAAATAGTTTACGAAATTTAATTGAAGTCAGAGCCAAACAATTGGGGTCAGATCAACATTAATTTTCTGCGGTTCAAAGTGAACTATGCGTTGAAAAAATTAATGTTGATCTGACCCCAATTGTTTGGCTCTGACTTCAATTAATCTTTGGGGCGGAAGCTAATTTCTAGGACTGGGGGCACACGGCCATCTTCGTCGCGGGGGAGGGTGGCGGTTTTGTCGATGGCTTTCAGGACGGCTTCATCCCATGACTTGTTGCCACTGCTGGACAAAAGTTTGCGGCTCAAAATAGTGCCATCTGGCGATGTGCGCACTTCTACTTCGGCCTTAGGATTGCCCGCCACATCTTCCGTGAAAGTGATGTTGGGCTTGATCCGCGCACGAATACGGCCCGCATAACTGGCAGAAGGACCCGATGATTTGAGTGCGGTGCCTTTGGCGTTTTCATCGCCGGAGGCTCCAGCCATGCCTTGCATGCGTTTCAAGTTTTCATTGCGAAGCGCAGCGTCGCGTTTTTCCTCTGCGGCGGCTTTCTTGGCATCCTCTTTGGCCTTGGCCGTAGCCTCTTCTTTTTTCTTCTTCTCGAGTTCCTTGGCCTTCTCTTTTTCTTTCTCTTTGGCTTTTTCTTTTTCTAATTTCTCTTTTTCAAGTTTCTTTTTCTTTTCCAAATCAGCCGCTTTCTTCTCTTCTATTTTCTTCTTCTCTTTTTCTTTTTTCAGGGCAATGTCAGCCGCCTCTCGCTCAGCAGCATCATTCACTTTGGGAGGCGCAGGCTTGGGTTCTGGCTTTGGCTCCGGTTTGGGTTCGACCTTCTGAACGGGCTCCGGCGGTTTGACGGGCTCAGGTGGCGTTGGCTCGGGTTCGTTGGCAGCCGGAGCAGCCTCAGCAGGAACGGCCGACCACAGCTCTGCTGATGCAGACAATGTATTGGGCTCGGTTTTCCAATGGACGCCCCAAGTGATCGCCGCCAAGAGCAACAAATGCATGAACAAAGCAAACGACAAAGAGCGGCCAAATCCACCTGTGGGTGGCGGCGCAAACTCGTTGTGTGCAATGGCGTTCATGCTGCGATGAGATAGGGGGCGTTTAAAAACTCAAGGGGCCAATTGAACAGACAGACCCACGCGTTGTATGCCAGCACGCTGCAAGGTGTCCATGACCTTGACCACCGTCTCATATTTCACATTTCGATCGGCACTGATCACCACTGCCGAATTGGCCTGACCCGTTTGTGCAACGCGAACACTGTTGGCCAAGCTGTCCAAATTGATCTTTTGAGTTTTGCTGTCGTTCAGCATCTCAAGGCTGTCGTCCTTTTGCACCACAATTTGAATGACTTGATCCGGTTGCTTGGCAGCCTTGCCCACACTGGGCAAGTCCACCATGCTGGGTGTGATCATGGGCGCTGTGACCATGAAAATAATCAACAACACCAGCATCACATCGATGAAGGGCACCATGTTGATTTCATTGATGGTGCGCCGTCCGCGGCCGCGAGAGGAAACAGCAGGCATGTGTGTGCTCCCCGACGATCAGTGACCCGACGCGCTCAAGCCAGAGCCAGTTGGCACCGAGCCTGACGCACCCGTCGAGCCGCCCAAACTTCTTTGCAGAATGTTGGAGAACTCTTCAATGAAGGTTTCTAATTTGATGGCAATGCGATCGATGTCGCGTGCAAATCGGTTGTAGGCCACCACAGCAGGGATGGCCGAGAACAAGCCAATGGCGGTGGCCACCAAAGCCTCGGCAATGCCCGGCGCGACGGTGGCCAAAGTGACTTGCTGCATACTGGCCAAACCCGTAAACGCGTGCATGATGCCCCAAACTGTGCCAAACAAGCCAACATAGGGCGAGACAGAACCCACTGACGCTAAGAAAGACAATTGGGCTTCGGCCACATCCATCTCGCGTTGGAAGCTGGCGCGCATGGCTCGGCGTGCACCGTCCAGCAAAGTGCCCGGATCGCTGATGCGTCGCTCACGCAGCTTTTGATACTCGCGCATGCCACTGGCAAAAATACGTTCCATGGGGCCTGCCAATTTTGAATTTTGAACCGCTGCAGAAAACAAATCGTTCAAGCTGGTGCCTGACCAAAAGTTTTGCTCAAACTCTTCGTTCAAGGACTGTATGCGTTTGATGGCAGTGAGCTTGCGCACAATGGCAGCCCAACTGGCAATCGAGATAGCCATCAAGATCAGCATGACCAATTGCACAACAAAACTGGCATGCAACACGAGTTGAATGATGGACATGTCTTGGTTCATTGGAGTGCTTCCAAAATGGTGGCCGGAATGCGGCCGGGTTTCAGGGTTTGACTGTCGACCCATCCAATGCGGATGGTGCCTTCGGCCAATAATTGACGCTCACCGTCGACTGTTAGCCAAGCTTGCTGCGCCAAGACCATGCTGGCGCGTCCGGCTTCGGCTGTGCGCGCAGTGACTTCTAGCAAGTCATCTAAGCGCGCGGGTGAAAAGTATTTGATTTGCGTTTCACTGACCACAAACATGCCGCCGCTTTCCGCTTTGAGGGCTTGCTGCTGAATGCCCAAAGAACGAAGCCACTCGGTTCGGGCGCGTTCAAAGAACTTGAGGTAGTTGGCGTAGAAAACAATGCCACCGGCGTCGGTGTCTTCCCAGTAAATGCGAATGGGAAAAACGAAGCCCTGTGTCATGCGCGTGCGCGGCCAGCCTGGCGGTCGGCTTGAACTTCGTGAGGGCGCAATTGCGGTGCTAAACCTTCCAGCACAGCGTTCACATATTTGTGGCCATCGGTGCCGCCAAACTCTTTGGCCAGTTCAATGCATTCGTTCAAGCTTACGCGCCATGGCACATCAAGGCAGTGCTTCATTTCATAGGTGCCAATCCACATCGCGGCGCGCTCGATAGGCGAGATTTCGGCCATGCTGCGATCGAGCAAAGGCAAAATCATTTTGTCGAGTTCGACAGCTTGTTCGGCACAGCCGTACAACAAGGCATCGTAATGCGCAGAATCGGCTTTGTGAAAACCCGACAAGTCGCGCGTGAAGACATCAATGTCAGATGCCTCGTTCTTGCCGACGATAACTTGATACAAGGCTTGCAACGCAAACTCGCGTGCACGGCTGCGAGCTGACTTGCTGGCCGATTTGCCTGGCTTGCGTCCAGAAGGCTTGCCTGCGCTGGGTTGCTGGTCGCCTGCTGAAGCGTCTTGTAGCTCGCTCATGCCAATTCCTCGTCTTCCAAGTCTTCATCGCCCACTGCCAAGTCTTCCAGCAGCATGGCCATTTCAACGGCGACACGTGCAGCGTCTCGCCCTTTTTCAGTCTGACGGGCAATGGCTTGCTCTAGGTTCTCGGTGGTCAGAATGGCATTGGCAATGGGTACGTTGTAATCGAGGGCAATGCGGCTGACGCCTGCGCCAGATTCGTTGGCCACCAATTCGAAGTGGTAGGTTTCGCCTCGAATGATGCAACCCAATGCGATCAACGCGTCGTATTCGCCGCGCTCGGCCATGGCTTGCAATGCAATGGGGACCTCCAAGGCACCGGGCACCAACACATGATCGATGTCATGGACGCCTAGTTCTTCGAGTTCACGAATGCAGGCAACAGCCAATGCGTTGGTGATGCCTTCGTTAAAACGAGCTTGGACAATGCCGATGTGCAGTCCCAAGCCGTCTAATTCTTGTTCAATGCCTTTGTCTGCGCCTTGCATACTTATTCCTTAGGGATGTAACCAGTGACTTCAACGCCATAGCCCGCCATGCTGGGCATGCGTCGGGGTTGGCCCATCAGTTTCATTTTTTGAACGCCACACTCGCGAACAATTTGAATGCCGACGCCGTAAGTGCGCAAGTCCATTTTGCTTCTGTTCGGTGCTTGTGCAGAGCGAGCGCGCCCTTCAAACTGGGCCAACAATTGGTCTGCACTTTCGCCACAATTGAGCAGCACTGCCACACCATGACCTTGCTTGTTGATGTAGTTCAAGCTGTTTTCCAAACTCCATGAGTGCATCTGACGACCAACTTCCAAAACGTCAAAAACCGAGAGAGGCTCGTGAACGCGGACGGGCACTTCTGCATCGGCAGACCACTTGCCCTTGACCAGCGCCAAGTGCAAGGATTGGCTGGGCTTGTCTTTGAAGGCATGCACAGTGAACTCGCCATGGGCTGTTTGCAGGGTGCGCGTGCCGACTTTTTCAACCAAAGACTCGGTGCGGCTGCGGTACTCGATGAGATCGGCAATGGTGCCAATTTTGAGGCCGTGCTCGGCTGCAAAAATTTGCAAGTCGGGCAGGCGAGCCATGGTGCCGTCGTCTTTCATGATTTCGCAAATCACCGAGGAGGGACTGCATCCGGCCATGGTGCCCAAGTCGCAACCCGCTTCTGTGTGGCCTGCGCGCATCAGCACGCCGCCGTCAACCGCTTGTAAAGGAAAGATGTGACCAGGTTGAACCAAGTCTTTGGCGGTGGCGGTGGCAGCCACGGCCGCCTTGACGGTCAGTGCGCGGTCTGCGGCAGAGATGCCCGTCGTAACACCTTCAGCGGCTTCAATTGAGACTGTAAAAGCGGTGCTGTAAACCGTGCCATTGCTGGCTGCCATGGGCGGCAGCTTCAGGTGTTCGCAGCGTTCGCGCGTCAGGGTGAGGCAAATCAGGCCACGGCCATAGCGCGCCATGAAGTTGATGGCTTCTGCGCTAACGTGGTCGGATGCAACAAGCAAGTCGCCTTCGTTTTCGCGGTCTTCGTCGTCAACCATGATGACAATGCGACCCGCGCGCAAGTCAGCGACGATGTCTTCTACAGGAGAAATTTCTACAGGCGTCAATGGACGGCCAGAATTCGTCGTCATGTCACTTCTTTCAAGAATGCTTGCCAGCCAGAAGGGCTGATGCAGCGGAGTTGGCTGAGGCCTCGTTGTTGAGCATGCGCTCAACATAACGTGCAATCAAATCGATTTCTAAATTCACAGCACTGCCTTGTTGCAAGGTACCCAGTGCTGTGTTGTCCACGGTGTGGGGGATGAGGTTGATGCTGAATTCGCAGCCGGCTTCGGTATCGGCTACTTTGTTGACCGTGAGGCTGACACCATTGACAGTAATCGAGCCTTTGTAAGCCAGGTACTTGCCCATGCCTGCAGGCGATTGAATGCGCAGCTCCCAGCTTTCTCCCACTTGTGCAAAGTACGTCACGTGGCCAATGCCATCGACGTGGCCCGACACAATGTGTCCGCCCAAACGGTCGTGTGCACGCAAGGCTTTTTCAAGGTTGACTTTGCCAAGCTGGTTCAAGCCGCAAGTTTTGTCGAGTGATTCGGCAGAAACGTCAATGGTGAACTGATGGGCTGAAAGGTCAAATGACGTAACCGTCATGCAAGCGCCGTTGATGGCAATGCTGTCGCCCAGGCCAACGTCATCCAGGTAGCCCGCGGGCACCTCAAGAGTGAGTCGCTTGCCATGGCTTAAAGAGCTGCCCAGGTCGTGGAGGGCGGCGATACGCCCCACGCCGGTGATGATTCCGGTAAACATGGGCTGTATTTTCGCAGGGATTGGGGCCGTTTAGGCCTGTACCCTGGCTAAAACCCGCAAATCTTTACCGATTAATTGTGTTTCTGTGAAACGGAGTGCCAAGCCTTGTGACAAGTCCTCTAGGGGCCCTAGGTTGGCCATGCCTTGACCCAGCCCCAATATTTGAGGCGCCAGATAGACCAAGAACTCGTCAACACAAGCTTCACGAATGAGTGAGCCATTGAGTTTGTGGCCCGCTTCAACGTGCAATTCGTTGACTTCTCTGCGAGCCAAATCGCTTAGCAAGGCTTGCAGATCGACTTTGCCGTGCGGGTTGGGCATTACGGTGACTTTGGCGCCTTTGGCTTCGAGCGCTGCGACTCTGTCGACATCGTGGATGGCGGCATAGATCCAAACTTGTCTTGGCGACACGGCATCTGCGGCTGAATGCTGAAACAACTTGGCAGTGGTGGGGGTTTCTAAGCGGCTGTCCACAATGACCAGATGTGGCATGCGGGGAGGGTTTTCTAGGGGCGCACAAAGCCGCAAGTCCAAAAGAGGGTCGTCCTCTAAAACAGTACCGATACCGGTCAAGATGGCGCAAGCGCGTGCTCGCCATGCGTGGCCGTCTGCGCGTGCCTCGGGGCCAGTGATCCACTGGCTTTTGCCATTGCTTAGAGCTGTTTGACCGTCAAGCGAGGCGGCAATTTTCATGCGGACCCAAGGTTTTTGGCGGGTCATGCGGCTTAAAAAACCAGGATTTTGTGCCGCAGCCTGTTCGGCGCCATCGCCAATGAACACTTGTATGCCTGCAGCGCGCAGTCGATCAAAGCCTTGTCCAGCAACTTGCGGATTGGGATCGGCCAGTGCCGCTACCACTTTTCCCAGTTTGGCTTGGACCAACGCATCGCAACAGGGGCCAGTTTTGCCGTGGTGCGAACAGGGCTCTAAGGTGACATAGGCTGTGGCACCTTCGACAGAGTAGCCTTTGGCAGCGGCATCTTGCAAGGCCATGATTTCGGCGTGCGGACCGCCTGCGCGTTGTGTATGGCCCTGTCCCAAGACCTTGCCCTGAGCATCCACAATGATGCAGCCAACACGTGGATTGGGCGAAGTGATGCGCAGGGCTTGCGCAGCCAAATCCAAAGCCTGCTGCATATGCTGGCTGGGCTGATGAGGGTGAGTTACGTCGGCTTCCATAGGTGCAAGGATACGATAACTTAAAGGCCGACCCAAAGCGGCGTGTTGGCGCGGCGTTGTCGCCATTGAATTTCGGGTTGCTTGCTGCCTTCTTGCCAAGAGACAGATATTTGCAGTTCCTGTAAGTGCTCGGCCGGCATACCTTGAAGGGGAATGCTGTGCACTTGCCATGTGCGTACGAATGTCAGATGGGGATTGGCCGAAAAGGGTTGCAAAGAAGTGCTTTGAACGAACATGTTTTGACATTGGGAGGTTTGAAGTCCCCAGCATTCGGCAAGGTCTTGGGCCAAGGCACTGGCCATGTCGAGATTGCGATTGGCTTGCGTAGCGGCCAGGCTTGCCAAGCTTAAACGGATGGCCCCTGACAATCCAAAGGCCAACAAAGCGCTGGCCACCAGTGCTTCCAAAAGCGTGAAGCCCCTGTCAGTAGCCCGCATTTTTCCAGGTGCCAGCGACGCGTTGCACCACAGATGCATTGATGTTCACAGGCCATTCAAAATTAAATGCGCCCTGCGAATTGTCAAAGTACTGAAGGGTGCTCAGACCACTTAGACCACTGATGCTATTCAGCAGAGACATCGACAATTCTGAGTCGATTTGCGACTCTATTCCCAGCCGGCCAAGGATGGTGCCCGCCTGCCAGTTTTTCATGGTGTGTGCTTGGCATTGGTTCTGAAAAAATACCGTGCCAACCACTTGCGTGTGGCTAGCCAAGGAGGGGCACCGAAGGGCACAGGCGGCTTCAGAAAATACCAAAACAACAGGCGATGTGCGAGTGCCCAAACTTTGTGTCCAAACTTCTGGGCTGTCAATCCAATACACCGTACGAGTAGGCAGCGTTGTTGAACTCAGACCGTTGCGCGATTGAAGATAAGACAGATGCTCAAGTTGTTGGGGTGAGAGTTGTCCAAACACAGTTTGCCAAGCTTGGGTATTGCAATGCGGCTTTGCTTCTGTGAGGGTTTGCTCGTTCAGAACCAAGCTGGTCAGTTGACCCGCATCTGTGTTGTTGCGCAAAGAAGTACTGATTGGAACGTACAAACTTTGCTGAACTGTGGCGCGACTGCCTGCGCCTGGCTGCAAGTTATTCAGGGTCGCATCTACGCTGACTTGGATGCGATGAGGTGCATTGCGCACATCACGGACCAGGCGAACGAAAGTTTTTTCTGAATCGGTCCATTCAGGCAGTAGCAAGTGATCAGGGGCCCACCGCGCGCATTGCCATTGCGGTGGGGATTTGTCCGCCGGGCAGATGTCTGCAGATGCAGACGACCAAATTTGCAAATCGGCAGCGATGGCCTGAGATCCATAAACCTGTGCCAAGTGCGCAACTGCAGTTTCTAGGTTGGCTTCTGCATTGGCCAAGGCTTGTGCCGCATGCATTTGCTGAGATCCTCGTGTGCTTTCTGCGTTGACAGCTTGCAAGCCTAACCAACCCCAAAGACCGGTGAGCAAGAGCAATAGTGTGCAGGCCCAAAGCGTGGCTAAACCTTGTTGGTGCATAACTCAGAAGTGGGGCGAAAGCGGTTGTGTACATTGCGAAGGCGGACATGGCGCTGCCATTTACTGGTGCCGTGCTCATGGTCGGTCTGGCTGGTCAACTCAATTTGCATGAGATCGCCGAGACTGGTGTTGCTATGGTCACAAGACCAAAGAAATGTCAATGAGGTGATCTGTATATTTCGAGTGTCATTGAGGTTTGTCCAAACAACAGGCTGGCAAGATGTTTGCGTTTGCAGTGTTTTGCCATTCAAACGAAAACCACTGCATTCGTTGTTGTCTCGTTGCGCATTGTCATTGCGGTTAACGCTGAACAAAATTTGGTGCGAGCCCATTTGAAAGTCTTCAGGCGACACCTTAAATTGGGCGCGGCGAATGTCATGCACCAACGTGTCCAAAATTGCACGAATACTCTGCTGGGCTTGACTTCGCTGCACAATGAGGCGATCGCTTTGCCACTGCAAAGCTGCCCAACTGCCAGCAGCGCTGAGGATGCTCAAACTCATGGCCAAACCTATGAGCAGGTTCACCATGTCCAGCACCTGGCTGTGTCGGTATTAGTTTCTAGGTTGCTGGTGCGGCTTACAGCACCATCTGGGCGTTGCTGTAAATGCATGCTTTGACAATCAGTGTCGCGCGCTTGCAGCCCAATTGGGGTGGCCTTTAACTCAAAACTTTGTGCCGTGACGTTTTGCAAAGAAAGAAGGTAATGACCGCTTGTCGATACATTGCTTGGCCACGACAATTCGACCAGGGTTGCTGCGTATTGCGGATGCAAGCCACGCCACTGCGATTGACGCAAATGCAATTGCCCCAACGCGCTCTGGGCATCTTGTCGGCGCACTTGTTGCCAATGCCGCTCTAGGCTGGGTAGCGCGACGCCCATCAAGATACCCAAGAGCGACACACTGACCATGGACTCAATAAGGGTGAAGCCTTGAGTTTGAAATTGCTTTGAGAAGTTCATGCTTGTAGCATCTGCGATGTGCCTTCCACTTGGCACACATTGACTTGCAGACATGCCAAATGCAAGGAACATTCTTCTGCCGATTGCGCATCATCTGGGCATGAGTTCTTCCATTCGCAGTCAAGGCCACAGCCTTATTGACACATTGTTTGTGTTGTTTATTTTGGCCTTGTTGGGTGGTATGGCCGCTTCGGCCATGCAAAGTTTGCGAACCAGTGCCAGGCTTCAAAGCACGGCAGAAGCCTTGCACAGCGCAGTCTTAAGTGCCAGAACGCAGGCCATGCGATTAGAAAAGAGAGTCACTTTGTGTGCAGCTGCCGCCAGCCCTCCAGATAGCCTTCTGCCAATTCGCTGCCATCAGACCAGCGATGGCAATGGGCTTAATGTGTGGCGACAAGGCTGGTTGCTGTTCGAGGACGACAACAACAACGGCACATGGGATGTCAATGAAGGGCGCTTGCAACAACAGGCAGCCGTTCATGCAGATGTGTCCGTCAGTGGCAATGCCACAGTCAGTCGATTTGTGTCCTTTGGTGCCAGCGGTCGCAGTTTGGCTTTGAACGGGGCATTCCAAGCCGGCACCCTGACGGTATGCCAGCGCCAAACTCAAGAAGCAAGCGGATGGCGCGTGGTTGTGAATGCAGTGGGGCGGCCGCGTTTAGAGAAAACCACCATCAGCGATTGCGCTGATTGAATTTTCTAGCAGGTTGGTAGTTCGGTACAACTGAATTTATTTACTGACTTCGTCAACCAGCAGTTTGAAGTCATCAATGTCTTCAAAGCTGCGGTAAACACTGGCGAATCGAACATAAGCCACTTTGTCGAGCTTTTTTAGCTCGCGCATGACCAGCTCGCCAATTTTGTTGGAAGCAATTTCGCGCTGTGCCAAATTGAGCAGTTTTTCTTCAATGCGTTCAATGGCAGAGTCGACCTGCTCTGTGCTGACAGGGCGTTTGCGCAAGGCCAAATTCATACTGGCTCGCAACTTAACGCGTTCGTACTCGATGCGCCGACCATCTTTTTTGACGATGGCTGGAAAGTTGACTTCTGGTCGCTCGTAGGTGGTGAAACGTTTTTCGCACGCCGCGCATTGGCGACGGCGGCGAATCAGATCGCCATCTTCAGCCAAACGTGTTTCCACCACTTGGGTGTCGGTATGGCTGCAGAAGGGACACTTCATTTGTAAACAGGGAAACGTGCGGTCAAGGCATTGACCTTGGCGCGAACTGCTTCAATGTTGGCAGAGTCTGTGGGGTTGTCGAGTACGTCGGCAATGAGGTGTGCCGTGATGCGCGCTTCTTCATCCTTAAAGCCGCGCGTGGTCATGGCGGGTGTGCCAATGCGCACGCCGCTGGTGACCATGGGTTTCTCGGGGTCGTTGGGGATGGAGTTTTTGTTGATGGTCATGTGCGCTTGACCCAATGCAGCTTCTGCCACTTTGCCGGTAATGCCTTTGGAGCGCAGGTCGACCAACATCACGTGGCTTTGTGTGCCACCGCTCACAATGCGAAGTCCGCGTTGTGTGAGTGTCTCGGCAATGATTTGTGCGTTCTTGATCACTTGTTGCTGGTACGCCTTGAACTCAGGTGCCATGGCTTCTTTGAAGGCCACCGCCTTGGCTGCGATCACATGCATGAGGGGGCCGCCTTGCAGGCCTGGGAAGATGGCGCTGTTGATGGCTTTTTCGTGCTCTGACTTCATCAAGATGATGCCGCCGCGAGGGCCGCGCAAGCTCTTGTGCGTGGTGGAAGTGACCACATCGGCGTGGGGCACAGGGTTGGGGTACACGCCGGCAGCAATGAGGCCAGCATAGTGCGCCATGTCGACCAAGAAAATGGCGCCCACGTCTTTGGCCACTTTGGCAAAGCGTGCAAAGTCAATGTGCAAGCTGTAGGCGGAAGCGCCGGCAATGATCAGCTTGGGTTTGGTTTCGTGCGCCTTCTTTTCCATGGCGTCGTAGTCGATGGCTTCGTTGGCATCGAGGCCGTAGCTGACCACATTGAACCACTTGCCGCTCATGTTCAGAGGCATGCCGTGTGTCAGGTGGCCGCCTTCGGCCAAGCTCATGCCCATGATGGTGTCGCCTGGTTTCAAGAAAGCCAAGAACACGGCTTCGTTGGCAGACGCGCCGCAATGGGGTTGGACATTAGCGGCTTCTGCGCCAAAAATTTGTTTGATGCGGTCGATGGCCAATTGCTCGGCGACGTCGACGTATTCGCAGCCACCATAGTAGCGCTTGCCGGGGTAGCCTTCTGCGTATTTGTTGGTCAACTGTGAACCTTGGGCGGCCATGACGGCTGGCGAGGCATAGTTTTCGCTGGCAATCAGCTCAATGTGATGCTCTTGACGGGCGTTTTCTGCCTGGATGGCAGCAAAAATTTCGGGATCGGTTTGTTCAATCAGAATGTTTCTTGAATACATGGCAGGCCTTCAATTGATGGTTCCTTGCAGGGCTGGGCAAAATAAGCCTCAGCGCTGCATGGGCTGCCCAGGCGAACGGCTGAAACCTTGAACCCAAACACCAGTACAAGGTGCACGCTCCCCAGTGGTTGAGGAAGAGAACAAGCCCACCCATTTCCACGTCAGAGTTGGCTCGCAGAAGTTTGCGAATGCCAGGCTCCTATCGCCAGTTGCGTACCCTGTAAGTGTAGCCGAGACAATGCTTATTGGGATGGTTTGGCGGGAAGGTTTTTGCTGGATTGAGCGGCGGAGGCAGCTTGAGGCAGGGCAGGGTTGATGGCTTCTTGAAGCCGGCTTTGTTCGGCCAAGACGCGCGCGATGTACTCTGTTTCTTGAGAGACAGAATCTTCGCCTGCCTTGTAAAGTCGCAAACCTTCCACCAAGCTGCCAGTGGAATCGATGCTTTCTTTCAAAATTTTGACCCCAATGCG
>Ga0192647_101617_pt1 | contig 14589 bp, 13 predicted proteins | sample LauGreFa1BDMLBSN_2_FD_133046 | JGI IMG/M metagenome (GOLD analysis project Ga0192647, IMG submission 133046) | Freshwater lake microbial communities from Lake Michigan, USA - Fa13.BD.MLB.SN - reassembly | ecosystem: Environmental > Aquatic > Freshwater > Lake | place: Lake Michigan, USA...
TGGTTTGATGGCGATTGGGAACACAATGCAGAAGAGTGGGAGAGTGTCAAAGTGCGAAATGCAATTCTTGCAAAAAATCCCAATGCCATTATTAACGGGCGACTGGCAGGGTATGGTGACTATGTTACTCCCGAACAAAATATACCAGTCACAAAACCTGCTTACAATTGGTGGGAATTGTGCATGACCATTAATAATAACTGGGGATTCCAATTCCGAGATACCAATTGGAAAAAACCCAATGAAATCATTACCCTTTTTGCTGATGTTGTTGGGAACGGAGGAAATTTATTGCTGGATATCGGGCCCAAAGAAGATGGTACCATTCCCGAAGAACAGCGAGAAGTGCTTACCGAGTTGGGAAAATGGAACAGGAAACATGAAAGAGCCATCTTTGGAACTTTGGCAGGCATTCCCAAAGGACATTTCTATGGCCCCACGACCATATCAAAGGATTCTTCAACACTCTATTTGTTTTTACAAGCCCAAACAAGTGGACCTATCATGATAAAAGGATTGGTGAATAAAATAAAAGAGATCAAAGTGGTCGGTAAAGAAACATCCCTGCAGCACAAGGTAGTGGGTAAGATATCATGGAGTCCTGTTCCAGGATTGGTTTTTATTGATGTGCCCAGATCTGAGCTTGATACTTATATGACTGTATTGGAGCTTACCTTAGAAGGTCCTGTGAAGTTGTATGCTGGTCATGGTGGATTTAATTAATCCAGCGAAAAAATTTCGTCCATCAAAACCCATTTTGCTCCCGGAGCTGCCCAGGGCAATCTTTGCTGATACTGATCCATCAATGTTTCCCATTTTTCAACAATGGGATTGTTCCTGTCCATTTCAGTTTTCTTTTCAAAGCTGAAATGATCATCTGCATGAATAATCATGAAAAGCCGATTGCCTGTCCGATAAATTTTCATTGACTGTATACCACTTTCTTTGATTGAGGTTTCAATTTCCGGCCAAACCTGCTGATGATGTTTTTCATAAGCGTCGATCAGTACAGGGTCATTTTTTAAATCGAGTGCCAGGTAGAATGTTTTCATACGGAAGTAGAAGGTTTATATCCTCTGATGCCAAAATAAAGTACAAATGCATAGCAAATCAATGGTACAACATATCCAATTTGTATGTCATCTCCAAAGCGGTCAATGATATTGCCCATGATAACAGGGAATATGGCACCACCAATGATGGACATGACTAGTAATGAAGATGCAGGTTTGGTATTGGATTTGAGTCCTGCGATGCCCAAAGAAAAAATAGTGGGGAACATGATCGACATGAAAAATCCGAGTCCTCCCAATGCAATGACTACATATTGTCCATCTGTTTTAATCGCTACAATACTCAATAGAATGCACATCACGGCATACAGAGATAGTAATTTATTGGGTGATATCCATCGCATAAAAACAGATCCTGCAAATCTTCCAGCCATGAATAAAATGCCGTACATACTCAAATAATAACCAGCCATTTTCTCATCAACACCTCCGCCAGCGATCGCAGCTCGAATAAAAAAACTTGTTACACAAACCTGTGCGCCAACATAAAAGAATTGAGCAATCACAGCCCAAACGAGATGTTTGTGTTTAAGTGCGTTTGCCAGCGTTCCATCTTCCTCAGTTCCTTCATCTTCTTTTAGCTCCGGGAAATTATTGACCAAAAAAAGTACAGCAATGGCCAGAAGAAAAATTCCAAGCGACAGATAAGGCATTTTAACTGATGCAGCTTCACTGCTGAGGTATGCCAGCCGATCAATTTCAGTCATTGCTGCAAATTCGTCTGCTGTGAATTCTTTGCCTGAGAGAATAAACATGGTGCCAATGACCGGCGCAATGAATACTGCTAATCCGTTGAATGATTGTGCAAGGGTTAGTCTGGCTGTAGAAGTTTCAGGGTCGCCCAACTTGGAGGCATATGGATTGGCTGCAGTTTCCAGTATTGTCAATCCGCAGCCGATGATGAAGAGCCCCAATAGAAAAATATTATAAGCCCTCATATTTGCAGCAGGAATGAACATGAATGCCCCAATGCTAAATACAATCAGTCCGGTGATTATTCCTTTCTTATATCCGAACTTTTTTAGAATCATTCCTGCAGGGATGGCTGCAGAGAAATAGGCAAGGTATACAGCGGTATCCACAAAGGTGGACTGCATGTTGGTCAGTTGCAATGCTTTTCTCAGGTGTGGAATGAGTATTCCATTCAAATTGTTTGCAATGCCCCAGAGAAAAAACAAACTTGATACAAGTATAAAGGGGAGTCGGTAATTGGTTTGGTTTTTATTCATACGGTGGTTTTATGCAAGTGCTGCTCTGTCGAGATGAACATATCCTCCATCTACGTGGATGAGCTGACCTGTTGTATGAGATGATTTTTCGGACAATAGAAATACTGTCGTATTTGCAATTTCTTCCGCTGTAGTCATTCTTTTTTCCAGTGGAATTCTTGCAGTAATTTTTTTGAGTGTTTCTTCAGGATGCTCAAGTGTTTTGATCCATTTGTCATACAGAGGAGTGTAGCACTCTGCCACGATGACTGCATTTACGCGAATACCATATTTCAATAGTTCAACGGCCCATTCTCTGGTAAGCGCATTTCTCGCACCATTGGCTGCTGCATAACCCGATGTTCCTCCTTGTCCTGTTTCAGCCACTTTGGAGCTTATATTTACGATGGACCCTTTTGATTGAATGAGTGCAGGCAATGCAGCTTGAACGATTAGATAATAATGTACAACATTGTTGTGGAGGGATTGGATGAATCCTTCATAGGATCCTTTTTCAAGTGATACTCCATCGTTGATGCCAGCATTGTTGATGACACCATCGATGCGGTTGAATTGTTGAATAATTTTCTCCACGGCATTTTTGCAATCTTCAGGCTTGCTGAGTTCTGCTGTTATTTGATATCCAGTGCCAATTTCATCGATCAGTGATTGATTGTCTTTTTCATTTCTTCCGATGACAACAGGGAAAGCTCCTTCTTTTGCTAGTAGTCTTGTGATGCCTTCGCCAATTCCTTTGGCGCCTCCTGTAACAAGGATGACTTTGTCTTTTATTGCTAAGTCCATATCAGAGATTGTAAAATTTTATTGTATTCAAACCAAAGATCTGATCCTGTTCTGTTGAAGTCAATTGATCGGCCCATTTTTGAACTACTTCAATCATCTTGTCATAACTCCCCGCAACCAGACAAACTGGCCAGTCAGAACCAAAGCAGATTCGATCTGTTCCAAACGCTTCACCAACTGCATCCATGTAGGGCGCTATGTCATCGTATGTCCATTGTGTGAATGATGCCTCTGTAATCATACCACTTAATTTACAATAGATATGTGGATGTGATGCGATCTTCTGTATGTTTTCTTTCCAGGAGTTTATATTTCTTGATTTGATGTCAGGTTTTCCAATGTGATCGAGTATCAGTTTGTTGTCGGGCAGTTTTTCAACGAAGTTCAATAGACTGGGCAATTGATCATGATAGATCAGCAAGTCATATGTATACGCATGTTTGGCAAGCAATGATACATGCTGGATAAAAGTTTCATTATTTAAATACATTTCATCCTGCTGTCCTTGCATGATGCACCTGAATCCAACAAGATTATTGTATTGTTTGAAAATATGTATTTCCTCACTAAAGGCAGGTGATCTGAGATCTGCCCATCCCACAACACCTTTTATAAATGAAAATCTTTCTGCCAATGAGAGCAGCATTTGATTTTCTTCTAAGCGCTCATCTGCCTGAACTGCAATACAGCCATCTATATGATGTTTATTTAGTATAGGCCATAAATCATCAGGCATAAAATCCTTCCTGATTCCTGCCATCTCATCATTGATCCATCCGTGCGAAGCTGGATGGTATTTCCAAAAATGCTGGTGTGCATCAATCCGCATGTGCCATCGCCGTTTGGAATTGTTCTCCCAATCCCTCAATGCCCAAATGAATTTTATCTCCTGGTTTCAGGTAAACTGGATCTGGTTTTTGTCCCATGCCAACACCTTCCGGTGTTCCAGTACTGATGATATCTCCCGGTAGCAATGTCATGAATTGTGAAATATAGTGCACTAAAAATGGAACATGGTAGATCATGTCGGATGTATGGGAGTCCTGCATTCTTTTACCGTTGACCTCCAGCCACAAGTGAAGATTGTTGGGATCTTTTATTTCATCTTTTGATACAAAGTAGGGACCTAGGGGTGCAAAATGATCGCAGCTTTTTCCTTTAACCCATTGTCCGCCTCTTTCCAGTTGAAAAGCTCTTTCGCTGTAGTCGTTGTGTAAACAATATCCTGCGATATATTGCATGGCATCGGCTTCTGAAACATAGGATGCTTTTTTTCCGATCACAATGGCCAGTTCTACTTCCCAATCCGTCTTGATTGAATTTTTTGGAATGATGACCGGATCATTGGGTCCGCATATGGCAGTTGTGCTTTTAAAAAAGAGAACTGGTTCTTTGGGTATTTCCATATTGCTCTCTTTTGCATGTTTTGCGTAATTGAGTCCCACGCAAATAATTTTGGATGGATCAGCAATGCAAGGCAGGTAATGCACATCTCCTTTGATTGCATCACACTCACTTGCATGAAGAATGATCCACTCGGAGAGGTGATCGGTGCCCCCCAATTCAAAAAAATTCCTATTGAAATCATTGTAGTAACCGGAGATATCAATTTTTTCTCCATGCTGATCAATCATGCCTAATCCAACTGCTCCTGATCTATCGTACCTGAATATTTTCATATCATCAATTGTTTAATCTTGTAAATCCACCATCTATCGGGATATCCGTCCCTGTGATGAAGGAAGCTTGTTTGCTGCATAAATAAAAAGCGAGTTGTGCTATTTCATCCGGGGATGCCATTCTGCCGATAGGCTGACTCGCTGATAACTTTTCAAACATTTCCTCCTGCTTTCCTGGGTAATGTTTGTTTAGAAATCCATCTACAAATGGTGTATGAACCCTGGCAGGAGAAATGCAATTGCAGCGTATTCCCTTCTTGATAAAATCTTTGGCTACACTCAGTGTCATGGAGACTATTGCCCCCTTGCTCATGCTGTATGCAAACCTGTCGGGTATTCCAACAGTAGCTGCAATGGATGCCATGTTGATGATCAGTCCCTGTCCCATCTCTTCCATAAATGGAATGACAGCCTGCATGCAATTGAATGCTCCTTTCACATTTACATTGAATATTTTTTGGAAATCATCCCCTGAAGTATTCAACACATTTCCAATATGTGCGATGCCCGCATTGTTGATGAGGATGCCTATTCCTTTTTTGATGGATATCAGCGAAATAATTTCCTTTACTGCATGGGTATTGGTGATATCAACTTCATGGAACTGCAAGGTTTCGTCATTGATGGACAATCCATCTAGCATTTCTTTCGATGGTTTTTGCAAGTCAAGTACATCTACAATGGCACCCTGGTCATGAAAAACCTTCACCATTGCGAGTCCGATGCCACTGGATCCACCTGTTATGATAACATAGGGACTCACCAATTCAAAATTTGCCTTTACCATCTAATTTTTTTCTTTTGTAATTTAAATTAAAGTATAAAATTTTACTGGTGAAAAGATATATTAATTAAATATATTTAAACATGAAACTTTACAAAAAAGGCGGGAAGGTTTTTATTGAACATGATGGATTGTTTTATGTATCTGAAATGGACTGGGATACGCTCGTTGATCACCAGCATTTATACCAGCATTTGGTGAAACAGCTTTCAGGTTTCCAAAAAACTCAATCAATGGATGTTGAGGGTGATTGGGATGCTCCCATTGGCTCACAAGAGTTATGGGCAGCCGGAGTCACTTATTTGCGCAGCAAGGAGGCGAGGGAAAAAGAATCGGCACAGAGTGGAGGAGGAAGTTTTTATGATAAAGTATATGATGCAAAAAGACCCGAGCTTTTTTTTAAATCACTTTCCCATCGTCTCGCTGGCAACAATTCAATTGTGCATATCCGCCGCGATTCAAACTGGGACGTTCCTGAGCCTGAATTGACATTGTTTGTTTCAAGTGCCGGTACAATTGAGGGCTATACCGTTGGAAATGATATGAGTTCCCGAAGCATCGAAGGTGAGAATCCACTTTATCTCGCGCAGGCAAAAGTATACGACCGATGTGCAGCCTTGGGGCCCTGTCTCTTGGTGCCAGAAAATGCAATTGATATACAATCTCTCATTCACTTGAAAATATTCAGGGACAACCAATTGGTTTTTGAAGGAGAAACTTCTTTATCAAAAATGAAACGTTCGCTCCAAGAACTGGCCGACTTCCTTTTTCTAGAAACAACATTTTCGAAGGGGGTCATGCTGATGACAGGAACAGGAATCGTTCCGCCGGATGATTTTACATTGCAGGTAAAGGATCGTGTTGAAATTTCAATCGATCATATCGGAACATTGATCAATCATGTACAAAAAATCAATCGATGAAAAAATACGTTGCTCTAGGGAGTTTATTGTTGTTTTCAGTTTTTTCAATTGCACAACCTGCTCCGAAACCATTTGGTGCAGTTCCAGCACCAAGGCAACTCAAATGGCATGAGACAGATGTGTACGGGTTGATACATTTCACGCCCACTACTTTTGAAAACAAAGAATGGGGTTATGGTGATGCAGATCCGAAAATTTTTAATCCAACACAGTTTGATGCAGAGAAAATTGTTGCTGCTTTGAAAGCCGGTGGACTCAAAGCTGTCATTCTTGTTGCCAAACACCATGATGGATTTGCACTCTGGCCTACCAAAACAACCAATTATAATATCTCACTTTCTCCTTTCAGAAATGGCAAAGGAGATATGGTGAAAGAATTTGAGCAGGCATGCAGAAAATTCAATATGAAGTTTGGCGTTTATTGCTCGCCATGGGATAGAAACAATGCCCAGTACGGTACAGACGCATATGTTGAAATTTACAGAAACCAATTGCGTGAGCTGTACTCTAATTACGGTGAACTTTTTATGTCATGGCATGACGGTGCCAATGGGGGAGATGGTTACTACGGAGGAGCCAAAACCACCAAAAAAATTGACCGCAGTACTTACTATGGATGGGATACCACCTGGGCCATCACCAGAAAAATGCAACCCCATGCAAATATTTTCAGCGACATCGGATGGGATGTGCGTTGGGTTGGGAATGAACGAGGATTTGCTGCTGAAACATCCTGGGCTACTTTTACACCCGTGCCTGCTGAAGGGGAGAGTAAAACAGTGCCTGGACAATTGGACGACAAACAAAATCCATTTGGTACCAGAAATGGAAACAATTGGGTGCCCGCAGAATGTGACGTTCCATTGAGAAAAGGGTGGTTCTATCATCCAGAAGAAAAAGACAAAGTAAAAAAGCCAGAACAGTTGTTTGATTTGTATTTAAAAAGTGTGGGAAGGGGCGGAGCATTGGATTTGGGTATTGCGCCCAATACATTGGGACTCCTATCTGATGAGGATATTGCATCTCTAAAGGGTTTTGGAAGGTTGGTCAGCGAATCATTTAAAAATAATTTGGCCGCAACAGCAACCATGGTTTCAAAAGACACGAGAGGAAAAAAATTCGGCACAAAAAATTTGACAGATGACAATACCAATACTTACTGGGCCTCGCGCGATGAAGAACATCATCCATCCATCGAATTTTCTTGGAAAGAGCCGGTGCTTTTTGATTTGATTCGTTTGCGCGAATTTATACCATTGGGACAAAGAGTTGAATCTCTTCAGGTAGAAATACATGACGGGAATCAATGGAATAAAATTGCTGAAGCAACTTCGATCGGAGCAGCAAGGATTATTTATTTAGAAAGTCCTGTGAAAACAAATAAAGCAAGGATCATGATAAATGCATCTCCAGTTTGTGTAACTTTTAGTGAGATTGGGTTCTATAAAAAATCAACTCTTTAAATCAATAAACTTGTCATTATGAAAATTCTACTTTCTCTGCTCTGTTCTTTGCTGCTATTGACAGCAGATGCACAAAAAAATTATCTCAACGAATCAAAGCAGGAGCGGGATCAGCGAATGGACTGGTGGCGTGATGCTACATTTGGGATGTTCATTCATTGGGGCGCATATGCAGTTCCTGCAGGATCCTACAATGGCAAAGAATATGGAAGAATTGGCGAATGGATCATGCACAGTGCCAATATTCCAATTCCTGAATACGAAAAGTTTGTAAAAGAATTCAATCCTGTTCAGTTCAATGCAAAAGAATGGGTAAACATTGCCAAAAAAGCAGGCATCAAATACATCGTCATCACTTCTAAGCACCACGATGGTTTTTGCATTTGGGACAGCAAGGTTACAGATTATGATATCATGGATGCATCTCCTTTCAAGAGAGATATTTTAAAAGAACTATCTGATGCATGCAAAGAAGCCGGCATTAAAATGTGTTTCTATCATTCCATCATGGATTGGCACCAACCGGATGCAGAGAGCAAAAAGGATTATACCCATCAACATTCAGCTAATCCAAATTTTGCAAAATACAGGGAAGAGTATCTGAAGCCGCAATTGAAAGAGTTGATTCAAAAATATGACCCAGCTGTATTGTGGTTTGATGGCGAGTGGATTCCAGAGTGGACCGAAGACCAGGGGAAAGACCTGTATAATTATTTAAGAAGTCTGAAGCCTGATCTCATCATCAACAACCGTGTTGGAAAAGGCCGGGCAGGCATGCAGGGTATGAATAAGTACCAGGATGCGGCAGGGGATTTCGGTACACCCGAGCAGGAAATTTTGGAGGGAACTTCAGACAAAGATTGGGAGAGTTGTATGACCATGAATGATACATGGGGGTTTAAGAAAAATGACAACAATTGGAAATCGAGTGAAACGCTGATTCATAATTTGATTGACATCGCTGCAAAAGGTGGAAATTATTTATTGAACGTGGGTCCAACTGCAGAGGGCTTGATTCCAGCAGCATCGGTTGACAGGTTGACAGACATGGGAAATTGGTTGAACATCAATGGGGAGGCTATTTACGCAACGAAAAGTTTAAAAAAATACAAGGAAGGAGACTTTGTGAAGTATACTGTTAGCAAGGATGATAAATTTATCTATGCAATTGTTGTTAAAAAAACTGATCAGCCAATTGTTTTAAAAAATATCCAAGTTAAGGCAGGTTCAAAAATAAAAATGCTGGGTGTAAAGAAGGGTATTTCACATCAGCATGATGCCAGGGAAGGCACCTTGACATTGAATTGGCCGAAGGAATTGCCTTGTGATCATGCTTGGGTATTTAAGATAGAAGGGGCTTCTAAAAATTAAAAATTTTGAACTACATTTGCGGCGGAGAGATGGCAGAGCGGTCGAATGCGGCGGTCTTGAAAACCGTTGACTGTAACAGGTCCGGGGGTTCGAATCCCTCTCTCTCCGCTCGAGAAAACCCCGCAATGCGGGGTTTTTTGGTTTATGAAACATCTAAAGCATTTAAATAAGTATTTCTGGAAATATCGTTGGAGGTTTTTCCTGGGCATCCTTTTCGTGATGACCTCCAATTATTTTGGTATTCTGGCACCACAGTTAACCGGATTTGTGGTAGACGAGGTGCAACATGCTGTAAGTCCCAATAGTGCAAATGACTCGAAAATTTTTTTCGATCCTTTTGTATTGAAGGCCATTCAATGGATGAAATCCCAGGCCTTTTCATTTAGCAACCTTGTTCTTTTTGCAGGATTGTTGCTCTTGGTTTTTGCACTGTTGCGTGGATTTTTTATGTTTTTGATGAGGCAGACGATCATTGTAATGAGCAGGCACATCGAATTTGACCAAAAGAACGAAGTCTATGCACATTACCAAAAATTGGATGCCTTGTTTTATAAAGTCCATTCAACAGGTGATTTGATGAGCAGGATGTCGGAAGATGTTTCCAGGGTGAGAATGTATACTGGTCCCGCGCTGATGTATCTCGTAAACCTGGTTGTGCTGATTGGATTCAGCCTCTTTTACATGTTTTCAAAAGATCCATTGCTTTCTGCATATGTTCTGGCTCCCTTGCCCTTGCTTGCAGTCGCAATGTATTTTGTGAACATGTACATCATCAAAAAAAGTGAATCCATTCAGTCTCAGTTGAGTGAATTGACAACCGTCGCGCAGGAATCGTATTCAGGAATAAGGGTGATAAAATCATTTTTTCAGGAGCAGCATACCTGGAATCATTTCAACGAAAAGAGTGAACAATACAGAAAAAGCGGACTCTCGCTTTCAACAGTTGAAGCAATTTATTTTCCTGTAATTGGGTTATTGATCGGCTTGAGCACATTGCTCACCATTTATATTGGCAGCATCTATCAATTGGAATACAAAATCAGTGCAGGTACCATCGCAGAGTTTGTGGTATATATCAACATGCTGACATTTCCTGTATCTGCCATCGGATGGGTGGTTTCCAATATTCAAAGAGCTGCTGCCTCTCAAAAGCGACTCAATGAATTTCTTCAAATTCGTCCTCGCATCGAGAATACGGCAGATGCAATCAAACTTTCCACAATCAGTGAATTGCAATTCAAGGAGGTTGACTTTATATATGAACATACCGGTATCCATGCAGTCAAGCATTTCAATCTGACTATTCAAAAAGGGGATAAGATCGCTATCATTGGGAAAACAGGTTGCGGCAAAACCAGCATTGCACAATTGATGTTGAGAATGTTTGATGTCAACAAAGGCAAGATATTGGTTAATGGAAATGATATCCGATCAATTGATATCGGCTCTTTAAGAGGATTGGTTAGCTATGTTCCACAGGATGTTTTTCTTTTCAGTGATGCCATCGAACAGAATATAGCATTTGGTTCTGAGGGCTTCAATTCCACCAGCATTCAGGATGCTGCCAAGGCTGCGATGGTTGACAAAGAAATTGTGAAACTGTCCGAGGGATATCAAACCACCATTGGTGAGAGAGGCGTTACACTCTCCGGCGGACAAAAACAACGGATTGCTATTGCACGTGCATTGTCCAAATCGGCAGACATATACATATTTGATGATTGTCTCAGTGCAGTTGATACCCAAACAGAACAGCAAATTTCTGATAACCTTGCTGCATATCTGGAGGGCAAGACTTCTATCTTTATTACACACAGAATCATCCAATCTATCCCATTTGATCAAATCATAGTGATGCAGGATGGTCAGATTGTTCAGCAGGGTACACATGATGAGTTGGTTGCAAAAGAGGGCTATTACAGGGAGCTTTGCCTTCACCAACAATTCAGTGAGGGCCCCACTCAGATCTAAAAAATCCCCCGAATTTTATCTGATTTTCAAAAAAATCAACTAAATTTTGACAATTCAAAAACAATTTTATCTTTGATAGGACCAAATTAACTAAAACCAAAACTTACAATTGTGGCGTACGACAACAACGAAAAGAAAATGGATAGTGTGTACAGCAAGAGAATCAGGGCTGGAAAAAGAAGAACCTATTTTTTTGATGTAAGAACAACCAGAGGGAATGATTATTACCTCACCATTACAGAAAGCAGGAAGCGTTTCAACGATGATGGATATGACAGGCATAAAATTTTCTTATATAAAGAAGATTTCAATAAGTTCTTAAAAGCATTGAACGAGGCTGTTGATCATGTAAAAACTGAATTGATGCCTGATTTCGATTTCGATGCGTTCAATCATGAGTACGATGAGGAAAATGGAGAGGGCGGACATTACAGCGCTCCTACCAGTTCAGAATCAGCTCCAGCCCCAGCTTCTGCACCTGCTGAACCAAGAGGTGATGTATCTGAGGGTGACAACGGAGCAGGCGAGCAGGTTGACAAGTGGTAATAGATTATTTCCAACTTTTATACTGATTAATCAGGCCATTGGTAGAACTATCATGGCCTGTTATTTTTTCTGCCCGATTCAACTCTGGAAGTATATTGTTTGCAAGTTGTTTCCCCAGTTCAACTCCCCACTGATCAAAACTGAAAATATTCCAGATAACTCCTTGAGCGAATATTTTATGCTCATAAGCTGCGATCAGCATTCCCAATGTTAAGGGGTCAACCAATTTTAGCAGAATTGAATTCGTTGGTTTATTGCCTTCAAATACCTTGAATGGTGTCAGTTTTTTTCTGTCCTCGGCATTGAGATTTGATAATTCCTTTTCAGCCTCTTCAGTAGTTTTCCCATTCATCAAGGCTTCTGTTTGGGCAAAGAAATTAGAAAGCAGTTTTGGATGATGATCACCAAGTGGGTTATGTGATTGTGCTGGTGCAATGAAATCACATGGTATCAGCAGGGTTCCCTGATGAATCAACTGATAAAATGCATGTTGTCCATTGGTGCCCGGCTCTCCCCAAATAACTGGTCCACTGCTGTATTGCAACCTGTTTCCATTTCTGTCAACGCTCTTGCCATTGCTCTCCATATTTCCCTGTTGGAAATATGCAGCAAAACGATGCAAGTATTGGTCATATGGAAGGATGGCCTCTGATTGTGCCCCAAAAAAATTGACGTACCATATGCCCAATAGGGCCATGATAACAGGTATATTTTTTTCGAAAGGCACTTGACTGAAATGCTGATCCATTTCAAAAGCCCCTTTCAAAAGTGATTCGAAGTTGTCGTAGCCAATGGTGAGTGCTATGGATAGTCCAATTGCACTCCAAAGACTGTATCTGCCGCCAACCCAATCCCAAAATTCAAACATATTTTCCCTGGCAATGCCAAATGCCGTTACCGCTTTCTCATTGGTTGACAAAGCCACAAAATGCTTCGCAATATGAACCTCATCTCCGGCATGTTGCAAAAACCAAGACCTTGCTGTATGCGCATTGGTCATCGTTTCTTGGGTGGTAAAGGTCTTCGATGCTACTAAAAATATAGTTGAGTCAGCCTCTATAACTTTCAGACATTCAGCGATATGTGTGCCATCAACATTGGAAACAAAATGGACTTGCATGCCTTCGATCCAGTAGGGCTTTAATGCCTCAGTTACCATTACCGGACCCAAATCGCTTCCACCGATGCCGATGTTGACAATGTGCTTGATTCTTTTCCCAGTATATCCTTTCCACTCACCAGAATGCACCTTTTGGCAAATACCCTTCATTTGTGTTAACACCTGTCTGACCTTGGGCATGACATTTTCGCCATCTGCCAGCACAGTTTTATCAGAAAAATTTCTAAGGGCGGTGTGGAGCACAGCTCTTCCTTCGGTTTGATTGATTTTTTCTCCCGCAAACATACTTGCAATGGCATCTTTCAATTTGCATTCATTTGCCAATTCAAATAACAAATCGAGGGTCTCTTTTACAACGAGGTTTTTTGAATAATCAAACAGGATGTTTTGCTCTTTGATGGAATAAGATGAAAATCGGTCAGCATCGCTGCTGAACAAATCCCTCATGTGCACCTGCTTCATCTTTTCAGCATGCGCCTGAAGTTTTTTCCAGGCTTGGGTGGATGTTGGATTGATTGCGGGGAACGACATTATAGAGCAATTTTAATTTTTTCTGACAATGCATCGATCATGTTTTGGCTGATATCCAAGTGGGTGACCATTCTGAAGCGGGTGGGTGAGATAGCGAAAAACAACACTCCCTGCTCTTTCATTTTTTCGATGAACATTTTCAAATTGAATGATGGATCGCATTCAGCGATTACGATATTGGTTTCAACGGGCAATATTTCGCGGACAAAACTTTGTTGTGATAAGATTTTTTCAATGGAATTTGCATGTTCGTGATCTTCACTCAAACGATGGATGTTGTGATCCAAGGCGTAGATCCCAGCGGCAGCAAGACTTCCAGCCTGACGCATGCCACCTCCAAATACTTTCCTGATTCTCCTTGCCTTTTTGATGAAATCATTTTTACCCAACAAAAGGCTGCCCACAGGAGCACCCAAACCCTTGCTGAGGCAGATGGATATGCTATCAAATATTTTTCCGTAAGATTCTCTTGATTGCCCCTTAGCAACAATGGCATTGAACAGCCTTGCTCCATCCAAATGATAGGAGAGTCCGTTTGTTTTAGAAATCGCAGCCATGTCAATCAAATCCTTCATTTCATAACAACTTCCACCACCTCTGTTCGCGGTATTTTCAACAACCACAAGTCGTGAAATGGGTTTGTGTACATCATCAGGGTTGTTGATGGCAGATTGGATAAGGTCTTTGTTGATCCTGCCCCGGTCGCCTTGCAGCAATCTGACCGATGCACCTGCATTGAAAGCAATGCCACCCCCTTCGTACTGGTAAACATGCGACAGCTCATCGCAAATCACTTCATCACCAGGCTGCGTATGGCATTTGATCGCAATTTGGTTGGTCATGGTCCCGCTTGGACAAAAAATCGCCTTTTCCATGCCGAACATGGCAGCAGCCTTTTCCTCCAGTTGATTGATGGTGGGATCTTCCCCAAAAACATCGTCTCCAACAGGGGCGCTGTTCATGGCCTCTAGCATCCCAGGACCAGGTCTGGTTACCGTATCCGATCTAAGGTCAATGATCATGTTGCGAATTTAACCCAAGGGAGACTGAAAATGACCCGATTTTTCAACTTTTGATTCACATATTTATTTGATTTTCATAAATTTTGGTTGTTTT
>Ga0192647_101619_pt1 | contig 14580 bp, 9 predicted proteins | sample LauGreFa1BDMLBSN_2_FD_133046 | JGI IMG/M metagenome (GOLD analysis project Ga0192647, IMG submission 133046) | Freshwater lake microbial communities from Lake Michigan, USA - Fa13.BD.MLB.SN - reassembly | ecosystem: Environmental > Aquatic > Freshwater > Lake | place: Lake Michigan, USA...
ATCCAACACAATAGGAATGTTCGCTTTTTGTGCATTTTCGGCTAGAGGCAATGAGATATCAGGCTCGTGACCATCAAGCAAAATGACTGTGGGATTGATATGCGAAAAATCGATGGTATTTTCTAGCAAGGGCTGAGTTTGACCCTTGTAGTTAATTAGACATCTTTCGCCATCGGGTTTGACCAATATCGTTGATAAGGGGGTAGGAAAATTGCCTCGAATAATAAGACTTGAGTCCACACCCGATTCAATAAATTCTTGTAAATGTTTTTCACCATATAAATCCTTCCCTAAATAACCGGCAAAGGCAGTTGTTCCACCCAGTCGCGCAATTTGAACTGCGGCATTTGCCGCAGGTCCACCACCACACCCCAAGAAATTATTGGCAAACACCTTTTCATCGGATTTAGGATGATAATCCACGGTAAAAATCAAATCATAACTGGCATGACCCACGCACAAAACGTCTACGGCTAGATTCTGTTTCATAGTTTAATTGATATAATTTGTCGTTGAATAGCCAATAATCTAATTAGGCGATAGATTATCTGTTTAAACACTTGCTCCAATGGAGTACTGAGAATAGTATCAATCTGCTGTTAAATTGTACAAATAGCACCATGCTTGGAATGGTTGATGTTGCTTATTGTAAACGGTGATGGTTTTACGCAAATAGTCATGAGGTCTCGGATAATTTGCGTTGCATTCTTCGTACTCATCTAAACGTTCAAACAAGTTTTCAGCATTGATAATACTATAGAGTTCACCAAGCACTTTTTCTGGTGAATTTTCGATTTCAATAGCCGCGGGATAGTCGCCTAAATGGTATAATTCTCCATAAAAATACCCATCACTTTGATAGCTGCAATCATTATCAAGTAATCCATGAGCAGCGTGACCACTGCTTTTTTTAAGCGTGCCGTATACAAATAAATACATCGAAACTAACCATTATGTCTTACTGCGAATTTTGTTTAAATCAACCTGCTGATTCAATTCATCGGATATATCATGATACACAATACGGTTTTCCAATTCAAAATGACAATGAGTTATTTGAACGACTGATGCTGGAAATCAATCAAGCAGGGCTTTCTTGGGACATTATATTAAAAAAAGCAGATAATTTTCGTGTTGCCTACGATGATTTCAATATAGACAAAATTGCGGCATATACGCAACAGGATTTTTCACGATTGATGAATGATGCTGGAATTGTGCGTAATCGGTTAAAAATTAATGCTGCGATTGTTAATGCGAATCACATTTTAAACATTCAATCCCAACAGGGTTCGTTTAAAAACTGGCTTGACGAGCATCGTCATTTCAATAAAGCAGAATGGATTCGGTTATTTAAGAAACACTTTGTGTTTACTGGAGGCGAGATTGTAAACGAGTTTTTAATGTCAACAGGGTATTTAGATGGTGCACATCAACTCGATTGTCCCATTCGACAAAAAATGTAGACAGCGCTTGGCGATAGAAATAGATCAAAGTATTAATCGATGAAGGGTAGCGTGTAATGTCAAATACCTTCAAACATCATTTCAGTATTTTAGCGTAAAATATGATGCTATTTCTTTAACCTTAATTAGAATGGCGACATGCGGCGAATCCTTATTCTTCTTTTAATAACCACGTCTTCACGTGGTGCTATGGCGCAATATCAACTTTATGAAGGTGATATTGGCCAATTATCAGTCGGTGCTCAAGTTCAAACGGCTTTGTTTGGCGATATCAACAATCAAGCGGGTGGGTCAGCGAAAGCCCATTTATCGGATTATTTTTGGGAATTTAGTGCGAAACCCCGTTTGGATGGGGCGTTAAATTTAATGCAGAGTAGTCAGTTATACGGTGGATTTAGTTACGTCTATAGCAGTACACTCAATCATGATCTGTCAGGCTACACACAAAAAGATGTTGCTATGTATCAGCAGGAAAGCGATTTTCTCACATTAGGTCAGTACGATAACTATCGCTACGCAAATAAAACGGAAGAGCTTTTTTTAGGCTGGAAATCAGGTAAATTGTTTAGTGAAGATGAAAAAATACGTGTAGATTTATCGGGTGGAAAGCAAAACTTCAAATTAGGTTCTGGATTTTTATTAAATTATGGCGCGGATAATGGAGGGAGTCTGGGTACAGGATGGATTAATCCACGCACCGCTTTTAATAATACCATCATTGGGCGTTTGAATATGGAAGACTTCAAGTTTGAAGGCTTTTATTTGCAGACGCGTCCACTGAATCCCGCTGAAAAAAGGCATTATCAAGGCGGTAATGTTGAATATACGGTTTCGCAAAGTAGCACGTTAGGTCTAAGCTACATTAACACAGATAATAATCGTTTTTTACATGAAAATGGTTCGCATGATTCACTCGGTATGCAAACGATTAATAATGATACATTTAACGTGCGATTTGATTTTTCACCATGGGAAAATATCACCGTTAGCACGGAATACGCATATCAACTCAATTCGACCAAAGTCAGTACGAAAGAATCCTCTAATAAAATTAAAAATCACGCTTCAGGCGGTTTTGGGCAGATTGAATACAAACGCGAAGATTTATTTTGGCAACCCGCTATCAGTTACCGTTATGCGATTCAAGGCAATGGGTTTGATTCAATGTCACCGGGGTTTTCAACGTGGGGTACGTGGTTTCAAGGTGAAATTACAGGGGAATGGGTATTGGATAATGCCAATTTAAGAACCCATGTTGGCAGATTAGTGTTAACGCCAGAAGAAAGTTTGACGCTCAATCTGCTTTATTACAATTTCACTTTTGATAATGCGCGTGCCTTTGATCTAATTTCTGCCAATTATGGAAACGAAGTCAATTTTCTCACAGACTGGCAAGTGAGCGAATCGATGAGTCTTTCAGTTGGACTGGAAGCATTTATACCAGGTGAGGGCGGTAAACAGTATTTAGGAGGTGATGCAAATAAAACATGGCTGCAAGGTATGCTATCTGCTTCATTTGAATTTTAATGCATCTTTCGGTTTTATCCATGAAATCATTAGTGGTTAAAGAGTATAAAAGAAAAAAGAGATACACCGTCACCTCAATAACTTATGCACTTTGTGGGTTGTCGATAATAGGCATTGTGATTTTAACGGTAGTGACCTCAATTCAGGTAAATCTATTTTTGAATGAAGAGTTGCGGGCGAGAATTGGTGATATTGTCACGATGATGGCAAAAAATATCGATGGGGATCTACATTCACAAATTCAAACCATAGAAGATAATAAAAAACCGATTTTTGAAAAATATAAAAACCTATTATGGACTATGCGCGAAGGCGGAACGGAAATCGCCAATGCTTACACCATGCGAAAACTTGAAAACGGCGATTATGTATTTGTTGTAGACGGTTCAGCTGAAAATCAAAGCGCGACAGGTGAAATTTATCCACAAAAATCGGTCACACCAACGCTGCAAGAAGCATTATCTACAACAAAAGAAAATGTCGCTAAGAATTATGTTGAAACAGAGGTTTCTCAAGATGATTGGGGTGTTTGGTTATCGGCTTACGCACCCATTTTCACTTCAGATGGTAGGCTTGATAGTATTTTAGGCATCGATATTTCAGCTGGCAGTATTCAAAAACATCAAATTCAACATCTAATTGCCATTTTTATGGCCTCTCTGATTGTTTTTATCATTACCGTACCTTTTGTGTTTAAGTTGATGAATTTTATTCGTGCTATCAATTCTGAAATTGAAGAAGCCAATAATGATATTAGCAATTTGCTGGATAATTCAGGGCAAGGCTTTTTATCGTTTAATGCCGATTTGATTATTGATGCGCAATACAGCGTTACTTGTGAGGCGATGCTTTGTGCAGTCCCTGCAGGACAAAATGTGGTGGATTTGTTTTTTTATGATGACAGTGAAAAAGCCATTGTATTTCGCTCAATTATTCCGTCACTGTTAATGGAAGAAAATAGTGCTACGCGTGAAAATCTGTTGTCATTACTACCATCAGAAATTCAGCGTAATGAAATGACTCTGAAAATCGAATACAAAATGCTCGACAATAATAAATTGATGACCATTTTGACCAATGTGACCCAAGAACGTCGCATGGCAGCATTGCTACTTGAAATGCAACAGGCTAATCTCAAAGAAACGGAAGCGTGGTATCAAAGTATCATAAATTTTGCGCCCGACGCGTTAATGGTCATCAATCACAATGGTGATTTAGTTTTTTGTAATCGCAAAGCTGAAGATATGTTTGGTTATGCGAAGGGAGAATTGAAAAATCAAAAATTAACCGATTTGATTTTTTCTGAAGATGATGCTGACAACATGAATTTGGATAATCTACATGGGCGTCATAAAGCAGGTTATCAATTTCCCGTTGTGATGGATTTAAGTCATTTGCCCGATTTAGGTGAACGAGGGGATTGCGCCTGTATTTCGATACGTGATATTACGGTTTTGAAACAAGAGAAAGCCGCAATTATGGCCGCGAAGGAGATGGCTGAAAACGCCTCAAGAATGAAATCCGATTTTCTTTCCAATATGAGCCACGAAATTCGCACGCCAATGAATGCGATTATTGGTATGTCGCATTTAGCGATGAACTCTGATTTGACGGTTCGTCAGCGTAACTACATTAAAAAAATCCAAAGCTCAAGTCAACATTTGCTTGGCATTATTAACGATATTTTAGATTTTTCGAAAATTGAAGCAGGCAAACTCACCATTGAAAACATTGATTTTGAATTGGCACATATTTTAGATGATCTAGCGAATTTAATGTCAGAGAAAACCAATAGCAAAGGGCTAGAGTTGATTTTTAGTATTGCGCCTAATGTCCCCAAATTTCTGAATGGCGATCCATTGCGTTTAGGTCAAATTTTAATTAATTATGGCAATAATGCGGTGAAATTTACTGAGAAAGGCGAAATCATTATCAGTATAAACGTGTTAGAAGAAACGGAAACGGATGTTGTTTTGAAATTTAGTGTCAGCGATACAGGAGTGGGTATTGCTCAGGAAAACAAAGAGAAATTATTTGAATCCTTCCAACAAGCGGATACGTCAACGAGTCGCCGATACGGTGGGACTGGTCTTGGTTTAGCGATTGCAAAACAGTTAGCCGAGTTGATGCACGGCGAAGTGGGCGTGGAGAGTGAAATTGGCAAAGGGAGTATTTTTTGGTTTAGTGCAAAACTCGGCAAAGCTAAAGAGCCTGTTAAACATATGGTTTCAAATCTGGATTTAAGGGGGCGTCATGTCCTTGTGATAGATGATAATGATATGGCGCGACATGTTCTCTATGATTTACTTTCAAGTATGGGATTTAAGGTTTCAGAAGTGGATAACGGCAGTTCAGCTTTAGCGATTATTCAAAAAGCCGAGGCTGAAAAATCGCCGATTGAGGTCGTTTACTTGGATTGGCAGATGCCTGAAATGGATGGTATTGAAACGGCTAAGGCCATTCAAAAATTGACACTACATAAACAACCTCATTTGATTATGGTATCAGCGTATGGAAACGAAGAGTTAACCAATGAAATTCAACAGGCGGGTATTAAAAAAATGATGCTCAAACCGGTTACCGCATCACTTTTATTTGATATCACCATCAATGTACTAGGACAGGCAGGTGATCATGTCCAAGATAGCCATGTCCATCATCGAGGGGCAAATATTGCTGAGGAGTTAGCGATTATCAGTGGCGCATTGATTTTGGTTGTCGAGGATAATGAACTTAATCAAGAAGTCGCATTGGGGTTGCTTGAAGAAGGCGATTTTGACGTGCATATCGCAAATGATGGCAGGGAAGCTGTTGATATGGTAGCTAAAAATAATTATGACTTAGTGTTAATGGATGTTCAAATGACTGTGATGGATGGTGTTAGCGCGACGATTGAAATTCGCAAAGACGCCAAAAATAATGCGTTGCCAATTATCGCTATGACGGCTAACGCGATGAAACAAGATCGTGAAAAATGTGTTGCAGCGGGTATGAATGGTCATATAGCTAAACCGATTGATCCAAATGAATTATTTAGCACGCTTTTGGCGTGGATAAAACCTAAGCCACATTTCAATTCCTCAAAAGTATCGCAAGCTATGAAAAGTGAGGTGTTGCAAGAGGTGATTTTACCCATTGTTGACGGTTTAGATGTTGAACTTGGCTTGCAACGTGTGATTGGCAAAAAAACACTTTATATGAATATGCTTCGAAAATATGTCACAAATCAAGCAAATACGTCCAATGAATTACGCACTGCGTTAGCGATTAATGATTATCAATCAGCAGAACGAATTATTCATAGCGCTAAAAGTGTGAGTGGTAATATTGGCGCAACACACTTGGAAGCGATGGCGAAATCAATTGAACACATGATTCATAGCAGTGTAGATAGTGACACTATTTTAAACACCATTTCTCAGTTTGAAATGGGGCAAAATGCTATGATTACATCAATAAAGTCACAATTACCCACTGATATTGCCGCTGAGCATTTGTTGTCTGTTGATAGATCAAAAGCATCAGCGATTTTTGCACAATTACGTCAGTTGTTAGCAGAAAATGACAGTGAAGCAGATGATCTTTTTGAAGAAAATCTTGATGTGATTCGTGTGACGTTAGGTGAGGATGTCTATTTAAAATTTAATACAGCAATGCAGGAATTTAACTTCAAGAAAGCATTAGAATTACTTAAAAATGCGTAAAAAAACCATTCCATTTAGGACAAAAACCGATGATTGACGTACAAAAGTCCACCATTCTTGTTGTGGATGATACACCCGATAACTTAAAGTTGATTAGTGGTTTACTGAAAGATACATATAAAGTAAAAATTGCTACGAATGGCGAATCAGCGCTTGAAATTGCGCAATCTACTTTTCCGCCAGACCTCATTTTACTCGATATTATGATGCCCGAAATGGATGGCTACGAAGTTTGTATGCGCTTAAAAAATGATATTAATACAGCACATATTCCGGTTATCTTTTTAACCGCTAAAACGGAAGTGTCAGATGAAACGAAAGGATTGGAAATGGGTGCGGTGGATTACATTTCTAAACCCATTAATCCATTGATTTTATTGTCTCGGGTCAAAATACATCTAACCGAAAAAAAAATGCATGATTTTCTCAATGATAAAAATAGTTTTTTAGAAAATGAAGTCAAAAAACGTACTGCTGAAATCAACGCTATTCAAGATGTTACGATTCACGCTATGGCCTCGCTTGCTGAAACGCGTGATAGTGACACTGGACACCACATTCGTCGAACGCAACATTATCTTAAATTGCTGGCAGAAAAAATGCGTTTTCATCCGCGATTTTCAGATTTTCTCGATGATGACAATATCATTGATGCACTTTTTAAATCCGCACCACTGCATGATATTGGCAAAATAGGCATTCCAGATAGCGTATTGCTAAAGCCTGGGCGTTTTGAGCCTGAAGAATTTGAAATCATGAAAAGGCATCCTGAATTAGGTCGCAATGCTATTCTCCATGCAGAGCGTGAGCTGGGCATTGAAGTGCCTTTTTTGAAATACGCTAAAGAAATTGCTTATGCGCATCAAGAAAAATGGGATGGTAGTGGTTATCCATTAGGAATTTCTGGTGATGATATCCCCATTTCAGCGCGTTTAATGGCAGTTGCTGATGTCTATGATGCATTGATTAGTCGTCGCGTTTATAAAGACGGTATGTCTCATGAGCAAGCAGTTCAAATTATGATTGAGGGAAGAGGAACGCATTTTGACTCCGATATAGTCGATGCTTTTTTGGAATTACAAGAAGATTTTAAGAAAATCGCCGCTAAATTTGCAGATTCTGATGAAGATTTAGTTAGATCATGTGTAATTTGAAAAAAGTAGACGAGCATTTTATGCTTTGAAGTGTTTTATCACATAACGCTTAACTCTTTTTTGAAACACTTCTCCAGTTTTTTTAACGCGAATTCCTCGTGTTTCGTTTCTTTGATATTTCTGCGTTTTATTTACTTTAGATTCATATTTGATACGATGAAGTCCATATACGCATTCCAAATGGGAATTGTGTGAATAAGATGAACTAATCAAGAATAATAATAAAAGGAATATAACGATGAAACTACCTAAGCCTTCGGTGGGCGATTTTTGGGGTGGACTGGCTGCTATGCTGGTTGCACTTCCCTCGGCTATAGCCTTTGGAGTCACCATTTATGGGTCACTAGGTTCTACCTATGTAGCACAGGGAGCACTGGCAGGCATTCTTGGTGCAACCGCATTAGGTCTTGTTTCCCCCATTCTTGGTGGCACTAATCGCCTTATCACAGCTCCATGTGCGCCTGCAGCAGCCGTTTTATCGGCTTTTGCCGTTGAATTTATGCTCAGTGGCGGCAGTGCACAATCTGTATTACTCATGATGTCGATGCTAGGTCTTTTTGCAGGTATCTTGCAAGTTTTGTTTGGTATGGTTCGCTTGGGTCAGTTAATTAAATATATGCCCTATACCGTTGTAAGCGGTTATCTTTCTGGCGTTGGTCTTTATATTATTGCAGGTCAAATGCCTAAATTTCTTGGCGCGCCTAAAGGATCGCATTTCTGGGAATCGATTGCTTCACCCGAATTTTGGAAATGGCAAAGTATTGTCATTGGACTGGTGACAGTAATCACTATGATTCTTGCTCCTCGAATCACGAAAGCCATACCGGCTGCTATACTTGCATTATTAGTTGGCGTGCTTACTTATTTTGGATTAGGAATAATTGATCCCACATTGTACACATTAGAAGGGAATATGTTTGTGGTTGGTCCACTCGGCGGTGGAACCAATGGCGGTTTTGTTGAATCACTGTCATTGCGTTGGCTCGCTATGAGTGATGTGGATATAAATCAAATTATTCATATTACTGTTCCTGCATTGACGCTAGCTGTACTGCTTTCCATTGATACGCTAAAGACTTGCGTAGTTCTAGATGCGTTAACACGATCACGTCACAATTCAAATCTTGAACTTATTGGACAGGGGATAGGAAATGTTGCCGCTTCTCTCATTGGCGGCCTACCTGGTGCTGGTACGATGGGAGCTACGCTGGTGAATATTTCAAGCGGCGCAACAAGTCGATATTCGGGTGTATTTGAAGGTATCTTAGCCTTAGTTGCCTTTCTTATTCTTGGCGCATTAATTTCGTGGGTGCCAGTGGCGGCACTGGCTGGAATATTGATGGTCATTGGCATACGCATGATTGATCGCCACAGTTTTCAATTTTTGAAACAGCGTTCTACGATACTCGATTTCTTTATTGTTTTGGCAGTTATTACCACGGCATTAACCGTTAGTTTAATTGCAGCATCGGGCGTGGGTATTTTCCTTGCCGTCTTTCTTTTTATACGCGAACAAATTGGTGGTACCGTCATACGCCGTAAACTTCCATGTAATGAAACTTTTTCAAAACGATTACGAACGCATGATGAATTGGAAGTGCTTGTTATGCATGGTGACCGTGGAATAATGGTTGAATTACAAGGTAGTCTTTTTTTTGGCACAACTAACCAACTTTATCTTGAGCTGGTAGAAGAAATCAAGACCCGCGACTTCATTATTCTTGATATGCGTCGAGTGCAGTCTATTGATATTACGGTCGCACATCTCCTTGATCAACTTCGAGATATGATGGCAGATAAAAATGGCTTTTTGATTTATAGCCATCTACCCACGAATCTTTTATCTGGTCAAGATATGCAACAATATTTTGAACAAGTTGGACTCGTGCCTCAAAAAAGTGCAGCACGCGTTTTTGATGATATTGATGACGCAAAAGAGTGGGTTGAAAATCGAATTTTGAAAGAAGCAGGCTTTCATCAAGAAGAAGAAACTTCGTTAAATATTAAAGAGTTTGATTTATTTAAAGGGCGCAAGGAAGAAACGCTTGCTGCATTTGAAACGCATCTCGTGAAAGTCAGTTACAGTGCGGGAACAAAAATTTTATCGCGTGGAGATACTGGCGATGATTTATTCTTTGTTCGTAAAGGTTTAATTAGTTTCGTTTTACCGATTGATGCGAATCATGTGCGACGCCTTTCTACCTGTGGTCGAGGTGCTTTTTTTGGCGAAATGACTTTTTTAGATGGTTCTGCTCGATCTGCAGACGTTATTGCTATTACGGATGTGGATTTATTTGTTCTATCTCGTAAGACTTTTGATACCTTTTCTGAAGAGCACAAAAATGTTGCTTTAAATCTTTTTGAAGGTATGGCAAGTGTACTGACTAGACGATTGCGACATCTTAATGCGGAGCTTATTGCCTCACAATCTTAGGTTAGTAGGATTGAGTAGGATCAGTAAACGAAATTTTATAGGAGTGAATCAATCATGTTTTCGAGCACTATGATTTTTAATACACCGTCAGACACACTACAAGTGTCTGCTGCTATTCGTGATGCTGTGGCTCCTGTATTTTTGTTGACGGGTATTGGTTCATTTTTAGGTGTTGTTGTAAATCGTTTAGGGAGAACCATTGATCGTGCAAGACATTTGAACGGACTAAATGTTGAGCAACGAAAAAAATTTATAAATGAATTTGATATTATTCAAAAAAGAGTTACTTGGATGCGTTTGTCGATTGGTTTATTTATTGTTGCGGGGCTCTGTATTTCACTGTCTGTTGCGTTGATATTTATTGGTGTGGCGATAAAAATAAACGTATCAAACTTTATTTTGGGTACTTTTATTTTTGCAATGTTTGCTTTAATTTTGGGTATTTTCTGTTTTTTAAGAGAAATTATTTACGCCACACAAGAAGTGATTACATGGCATCGCCAAGATTAATTTCAAATATGGATTATTTGAGGATGGAAGGAAAAGGGCTACGCTAAACTGATGTTGAATGATTACTGAATATATAGGGGAAAACCATTATCCAGTGAACTTTAGAGTTGTTGATAAAAGTGAAAACAAAACAAAAAACGATTATTTTTTGGAAATGTTTGCCGAGCTTTTATCTTGGATTGTGCTTTTTTATTTCGGATTGCTCAAATTCCAGCCACTTTACGACATGATTAAAGTTGTCTTGAGAGATGCCAACCAGACGTTTCGTTTGCGTGTAATAACGTGCATCAATTAACTCATTTAGGGTTTACGGGTGTTCAAAATTAGATTTAAGTTCTTGCCTGCGTTCGTTCCCGCTTTTTAAAAGTTCTCGCCTCTTTTCTAAATGAGTAATATGCCATCACTTGGCTTTTCTTCTTCCATGTGTTTTAAGAAAATAAAGATAAGTTTTTTGATGACTTTACCGATGATTTCTTTTTTTGATTGGTATGCATGGAAACTCTCGCGCTGTATCTAAATGGCTCGCGTGCAATATAGCGTAAGTTTGAACCATGTGGTGACGTTAAATTTTACTTATTTTTTGCTTTATTAACAGTGAGTTACTATTTTTTATTTAAAATCTGGTGCATTAAGTTTTCGTTGAGTTCATTTTCCCACTTTGCCGCAACAATGGTAGCAACGCCATTTCCAATTAAATTGGTTAATGCACGTGCTTCGGACATAAAACGATCAATCCCTAAAATTAAGGCTAACCCTTCAACGGGAATGCTGGGAACGGTCGACAACGTCGCTGCTAGCGTAATAAATCCACTCCCTGTAACACCTGCAGCACCTTTTGAAGTTAATAATAAAACACCCATCAATGTAAACTCTTGTGTCCATGTCAGTTGGGTATTGGTTGCTTGAGCAATAAAGAGAGCTGCCATTGTTAAATAAATTGAAGTACCGTCCAAATTAAACGAATATCCGGTAGGAATCACTAAGCTCACTACAGATTTAGAGCAACCTAATTTTTCTAGCTTAAGCATAGTAGATGGCAAAACGGACTCTGAAGACGATGTCCCTAAAACAATGAGTAATTCCTCTTTAAAGTAGCGAATAAATTTAAAAATACTAAATCCAATAATTTTTGTCACTAACCCCAATACACCAATGACAAACAAAATACAGGTTAGGTAAAAACTTCCCATGAGGCTGAAAAGGGGAATTAATGAACTAATGCCATATTTGCCAATAGTAAATGCCATTGCACCAAATGCGCCAATCGGTGCGAGTTTCATAACAGTATCTACAATACCAAATAATATTTGAGATAATTTATGGATACCCACAATAACATCTGATCCAGTGTCTTTCATTGCTGCAAGCGAAAAGCCAAATAAAAGTGAAAACAATAATACTTGCAGGATATCCCCTTTAGCAAAGGCATCCACAACGCTACTTGGAATAATATTCAGTAAGAAGTCCACAACACTATGCGTTTTAGCGGCTTCTGTATAAAGGTTTAAACTTTTTGCATCGAGCGTATGAATGTCAATATTCATTCCAACGCCAGGTTTTAATATGTGTACAACAAGCAAACCTAGAATTAACGCTATCGTACTGGCTACTTCGAAATAGAGTAGCGTCTTTAAACCTACGCGGCCTACTTTTTCCATGTTTTGCATGCCTGCAATTCCCGACACGATAGTACAAAAAATAATGGGGGTAATTAACATTTTAATGAGTTTGATGAAGCCATCACCTAATGGCTTCATTGAAATAGCAATTTCTGGATAAAAATAACCTAGCAAAATACCTAAAATAATGGCAGTAATAACTTGTAAATAAAGATATTGATGGCGATTTTTAGGTGAGTTTGGGGGTGACATTTCAATCCTTTATGGTTGGGCTGGAGAGATTTTTAAATTGATAAAGCGTTACCGCGGTACAGCTTAAAGATGATTGCTTGTACCATAAATCAAGGGAAAATATTTACAGGTTGTTCGTAAGGATTCGTAGGTAAATGGATCGTAATGCTTTTTTAAGATCCATGAAAAAAAACTGGCTGCTTGTGAGGTACCACGTTGTTTATTCATCAAGGCAAGAAACTGTGATTAGTTTTCCTGCCTTAATATTGATTGTTTCCATGCCAGAGAATCAAGTTATCAATTCTACCTGCACCAGATTGTCGGAAAATGTCGGCGCATGCCCCATATTGACGAATTCAGCTGAGCTGATACTGTTAACCGTACCTTTATTTAACTGTCGCCAATAACCCAGGGTTGCGACAATCAACCCCGGATTTACATCAGCGGTGATCTTAGCCTCACCTTCAAAAGCACCGCGATCATTAAAAACTCGTACATTATCGCCCTGATTGATGTTACGTAGTTCAGCGTCCAGCGCATTTATCATTATGAACTGTTCTCCCTGGCCTTTGATTTTTTGCTCCATATTGGCGTAGCAAGAATTCAAGAAACCATGACTTTTCGGCGAGATGATATTTAACGGATATTTTTTTGCTAGTTCGGGATTGGTTGCCGTCGTTTCTCTTGAACACACATAATCCGGTAAGGAATCCAGAAGTTCGCCTGGCTGAAAGCCGTCATACATCTGACGAAAGGGGCCTGCGACAAAGTTTGTAGCGCCTGTTATTTCAAATTCGCACTTACCAGATGGCGTCGGAAAGTTACCGGCTTTATGCGGTGCGCGATTATCTTTTGTTCCAACATTAAGACGGGCAAATCCTTCTTTACGGAGTGTTTCCAGCGTAATTCCTTCGCAAGCGGGCGAATTCCAATCTACATAATGTTCTAGGCATTCCGAATCCGACCAAAGAAAGTTTTCTTCTTGATAACCCATGCGTGCCGCTAGTCGCCGAAAAATTTCGTTATTTGGAATAGCCTCACCCGGTGACTCGACGCATTTAGCATTGTAGGTCAGATACAAATGCCCCCATGAGAGGATCATGTCTTCCTGTTCAGCGCCCATGGATGCAGGTAACAGGATATCGGCATAACTGGCGGTATCAGAGATAAAATGCTCCGCCGAAACCAAAAACAGCTCCTCGTTGAGTAGGCCTTGAACTATCTTGTCAGTCTCCGGTGCTTGAGTGACGGGATTGGCATTCCAGCACATCATCGCTTTAATGGGTGGCCCAGCAGGTGGTTCGTTGGTCAGCGCACGCCCTAGTTGCAACGCATTCATAACGCGGGTGCCTTCGGGAATCAAATCTGGCCGACAGATTACGTCAAATTTGTATGGGTGTTCCCAGACTGGCATTTGTAATGCACCACCTCCAACATGACGCCAAGCGCCAATCAACGCGGGTAAACAGCTGACTGCGCGTATGGTTTGGCCTCCGCCATAATGTCTCTCTAAAGCTACGCCTAGGCGAATCACAGCAGGTTGGGTGGTTGCATAATCACGCGATAGCTGGCGTATCACTTCGGCTGGTATGCCGGTGATGGCTTGTGCCCATTCCGGTGTACGGGTTTTCGCGCGTTCTTTTAATGCTGCAAAACCGACCGTGTGGTTATCCACATAATCCTGATCGACCATACCTTCTTCAATAATCGTATGAATCATCGCCATCGCTAAAGCACCATCTGTACCCGGTTTGGGTGCAATATGAACATCGGCTTCTTTGGCCGTTTTGGAGGCATAACTATCGATAACGACGACTTTTGCACCTTTTTTCTGAGCTTCTTTAATAATGTGCCAATGATGTAAATTGGTGCTAACCGAATTACAGGCCCAGATGATGATGTATTTGGCATGAATAAAGCTTTCAGGATCGACGC
>Ga0192647_101620_pt1 | contig 14566 bp, 16 predicted proteins | sample LauGreFa1BDMLBSN_2_FD_133046 | JGI IMG/M metagenome (GOLD analysis project Ga0192647, IMG submission 133046) | Freshwater lake microbial communities from Lake Michigan, USA - Fa13.BD.MLB.SN - reassembly | ecosystem: Environmental > Aquatic > Freshwater > Lake | place: Lake Michigan, USA...
GATCCAACATGTATGACTGGTAAGTTTAGCAGAGTATCAGGAAAACCCTGTAGTGGTTCCGTAGATTTGCAGGATTTATTTAGAAACACGAGATGGAATACAGAAAATGGGGTAGACAAATATCTAAGTAATTCGGGTTCCGCATCCTGTCCATCACTTTCGCCTGCAGCCGCCGCTGCTGCAGCCGCTGCTGAGGCATCCGAAAAAGCCAGTGCTGAAAAAGCAAAATATATTGCAAACGCCATTGCAGATAAAATTGCAAATGATCCATCTTTATCATTTGGACAAGCAGACTCTTCGGGTATGTCAGTGAGGTGCCCTTCTGGTGATAAGCCAACTGTATCATTTTCGCGTAATACAAGATTAAAATATGAAGATGATGATTGCGAGGATGATAGTTATAATTCGGAAAATAATAAATGCAATAGTTGATAGCATAAAATCTAACTACGGGCCTTTTTTAGATCCATTTAAAAATAATTAAATATCAACTCTAAAATTTTATCATTATAACATAGATGAAAAATAAGGCTTTAATAGGTTTATTCTTATTAATTATTATATTTCTACTTATTTTGATTATTTATAAAAATCGCTTTAGAAATGAAGCGTTCATGAACTCCCCTGGTCCCTATGATAATGGAAAAGTGTATACATTAGGTGATGTAGTAATACATGATGATATTATATATATTATGAAGGATGGAATTGGCGCGGCTGGATACGCACCACCTAGACCAAATAATTGGGCACCCCTTCCATCTGCAAATCTTTGTACACCTGTAGAATATGATAATGGAAAGGTGTATAAGGTGGGTGATTTAGTATCAAAAGATGCAGTTATATATGTAATGATAGACGGTATTGGGGCAGCGGGTTATGCTCCTCCAAGGCCAACTAATTGGACACCTGTTTCTTTAGATTCTATTAAAACGCTTTGTGTTGCGGCTGCTCCTGCGCCTGTTGTTCCAGGAAAGTCAGTAGTTGCGTATGACAATAGTAAGGTGTATAAATTAGGTGATATAGTAATACATGATGAGATTATATATATTATGAAGGATGGAATTGGCGCGGCTGGATACGCACCACCTAGACCAAATAATTGGGCGCCCCTTCCACCTGTAAATCTTTGTACACCTGTAGAATATGATAATGGAACGGTGTATAAGGTGGGTGATTTAGTATCAAAAGATGCAGTTATATATGTAATGATAGACGGTATTGGGGCAGCGGGTTATTCTCCTCCAAGGCCAACTAATTGGACACCTGTTTCTTTAGATTCTATTGCAGCATTTTGTCCTGTCCCTGCTCCGCCATCAGTACCAATGCAAGCACCACCCGCAGTAATGCAAGCACCACCCGCAGTAATGCAAGCACCACCCGCAGTAATGCAAGCACCACCCGCAGTAATGCAAGCACCAGCAAGAATGAAAGCAGGACCAGCAAGAATGAAAGCAGCACCAGTAAAATCCCGCTTTTCTGCTATTGGTCGTATAGTAAAAAAAGAAGGCTTCTTTGATATATCAAATAGTCTCAGATCAAAAATGACTAAATCTTTACTTTTTGGGCCTGCAGATTTTTCTTCGATATAAATCCTTTAGGTGATAGTTCAAGTATATTATTTATGCGTGATATAAAATATGATGGAATAGTATCGAATGATGGCGACTTTTAGATCGCTGGGCATTTGAAATGGGTAGTTTACGGGGCGAAGCCCCACAATTTGCGCCCTCAAAACCCCTAGCAGTCGGCGGCCAACTGGCATTTAGACCCATGGCTATTTCAAACCGGCACTTTATACAATAAAATTGAATGTGTTAGTGTATGTTTTTTTAATTAACCAATGTCTCAACTTGATTCGGAACTTAACTCACTGCGTATTAGGCTTGCCACTTTGGAGGAACAAAAGCGTATTGAGTCGGAAACTGCGTCGGAAAAAAAGCCATTTCCACTGAAGGCACTTGAGAGTATAATTGATGAAAAGAGACAGCAGATTGAACGCAATTCCTATTCTAAAAGTATCCCTCTAGCAAGGTTATATGACCAAGAAAAGGTAGCATTTCTTGAACCAATATTTAATATGCTTAAAAATATTCAGGAGCGTCTAGATGCCCTGGAGAAGAAGGGAGTGATGTAATTTATCTGCCGGTTTGAAATGTTCACCGGTCTAAAACGCCCATTGGTCTAAATCCATTCACTAATATGTAAAATTGAATATATTGTTTGGAATATTTAGTGTATTCCTATTTAAATGTCTATTGAAACCTTCTTAGATAATGCCTGGCTTGAAAATCACGAGGCATTATCTAAAACCGTAAGTTCCTGCTATAACTGTCAAAGCCCATTTGAGGAATGGGAACATTCCGATGTAAGTACCTGCATTAAATGTGGTACCGTCATCGCCAGATGCTTAGATCTTACTGCTGAATACCGATATTTTAGCAACGATGATCGTGGTGGCGGCGACCCCTGCCGTGTTGGAGCACCACAGGATAACAGATTCCCCGAATCCAGTCTGGGTACGGTTATTCTACCCACACAGCAAGGTGGCTCCGCGAATACACGTTGGTCCATGAATAAGATTCGCCGCTATCACACGTGGAATATGCTACCCTATAAAGAGCGCAGTCTCCTTCATGTCTTTGAGACTCTACAAATCACGGCGACGAATCAGGGCTTGGATGCGGGCATCTTGGATCTCAGCAAGGAGTATTATGTGGCTTTGACCGAGCACTGCCAAAAGCGGGGTCTCTCTAGATCAGCAATTCTTGCATCCTGTGTGTTCTCGGCCCTAAAACAGGCGGGTCAGCCGAGAAAGCCGAAGGACGTTGCAGATATGTTTCACATCAAGACGAGTGATTTCACCAAGGCCTTCAAATATGTGCATGAGGTACTTGCTTTAGCGCACCAGAAGGGACAACTCAAGGGATTCTCCGGCTCGCCATCAGCAATACAAAGCACAAGGGCTTCACATTATATCGCCCATCCATTGAGTAAACTCCCGCTGAAGCGTTCCGAGTTTCCGGTAGTCCTGGCACTAAGTACTGCTATTGCAAATGCTGCCGAGGACTTATCCTTATGTGCTGAGCATATGCCTCCCTCTTTGGCTGCAGCGTCTCTTGCGGAGGCGATTCAGCTGAAAGGTCACACGGATATATGCATTGATACCATTGCTGGGCTTTGTGGCGTGTCATCGGGCACCTTAATTAAGTGCTGGAAACGACTGGAAGAGACAAAGGAGAAGTGGGCGTCTATGTGCGGCCTTGCAAATTCTAAAGGTACTAAGTAGATATGGGGGGATCTGGTTCTAAATTATTTCCAGGGCTCTCTAGTTCAAGAATAACTTCCAAACAAGATTTGCATACAAAGATGAAAGATACTACTGATATGTCGGATGCTCTTTTTCAGTTTATGTATGCCAATTTTGAGCCAAAGGAAATTTGGGATATTTCTGTGCATCCAGAGTTATATGTGACAGCCTTATCCGAAATGATAGAGGCGCAGTTCAACATTTTAGGGTACGCAACAGACAGAACTGTCCAGGGTGAGATATATTTTGAGAAATATGAGGATTTAAAATATGAAAAATGGTCTGCCGCCAAACAGGAAGGTCATAAAAAAAACTGCCAGATTATAGCCTTCTTTTTTATACGGGTTTTTCAAATTTTAGGAGCGGTTTTGATGGTTGTAAAACAGTCTGTACGCGACGTTATAAGGGACGAGGGCGATGATCGCAGATCTTCATGGAGTGATGAACGATCACTTTTGGGAGAACGCCGCATACCGCGTGTGAATTATTCCCAGAGAGGCGGGGCCCTTGTAAGCTCAGACACTATTCTAGGACCATTTGAATTTTTACGATGGTCTTTAGAGGATCCCAGTGAAGATGAAAAAAGGTTAGCACAGGATCCCAGCAAAGCCGGTTATTCACTCTATAAGGTTAAAGATACTAATTTACTCTTACGATTCAAACCGTTTGATAAATTCAAATCCATCACAAAAGATTCTGTAAATGATGATAATCCAGAATTTATTGTTCTAGTAAAGCGGGGAGAGACGGCAGATGCAAAACCTGTAAAGATAAAAGTCCTCAGCATATTTCCAAGAGATTTATCACCAACTACTCTAGTTCAAGAGTTTCAATTTAGAATTGCGCAAACTGCTCCAAGGGCTGGAAGACTAAGAAATGATGATGAGGAAAATAAAATCATTATTACACATAACGAAAAAGATGATGTTGAAACAAGACGGCGAACATATAGTATTTCAAGGACGCCATTTACAGTGTCTAATTTTATTGAGGGTAGTATAACATTGAGTCCAAGTATACATTTGAAATATATTTTAGAGAATATCTTTTTTTATAAGTACATTTTACCTACTACCGCAGCAGAGGGTAGAACATATAGTAAATTGCAGGTGTTAGATGTAAAAAAAACAGACGCCGATGAGCCATCCAAAACTGTTGCAGCACCTGGCACAGTTGTAGATTTCAGAAAAATAACCAATCCAATGGTTGCTGATACAGGTAAACTATTAGAACAGACCAGTAGCGCGCATTGTGTGAATAGAGCCCTACAGCTATTGAATGCATCTAGTATAATGGATTCCACATTACCCGCATATACTAAAGTTTGCACGTTTTCGGTTCCAGGTTCTACAGCAACTACTAGTCTAGATAAGTACAAGCCCACCCGCACATTAGCACAGCTATATGGTAAAATAAATATAAAAAGTGGCCTACCCTTGAGTGATGCTGAATTTGCTAAAGCACAGAAAATATTGACGGCGTTTGTTAGTAGAAAGGACTCTTCTGCCAAGGGCGACCCTTTATCAAAGGCCGACATCGGTGATACTGTAGAGAAAGAATCATTACAGAGGGCACTGGAACGCTTACAGACTGCATTTGATGTTACAAAGGGTGGTAAATTAGATGGGTTTGGTGATATTTCTATTGCTGCCCCGAAGGAGTGCGCAAATTTGGATCCTACACGTAATCCTTTAGAGGAGGGGAAGGGTCATAAATTAGATAAAGATAGCAATTTAGTACGTGAATTAAGAGATGTATCTCAAGAACTCTTGGCATATCATGTAAATAAGACGGTAGTATTGTCCGATTTTTTAAAGGAGCTTTTTACTATAAAACAAAGACCGAATGGCACTTGGGAGGTGAAAGGTATAAATATTAAATACCTAGTTCTCGGATTTAAGGGACTTGATATTTTAACCGATCAAGCCAGGGAAATTTTAGTAGATTATTATGAAGGGTGTGAGACTATTTTTCAAAAGAAGGGGCTCAGTAAATTCAAAGAAGAATTCAAAGGGGCGGTTGCTGATGCAGCGCTTCCTGGACCCCCTGCACCTCCTCGACGTAATGCGCCTCCTGCCCCTCTTGCCTCTTAGCCTAAATAATATCCACGTGTGGCGCAGACCCGAACCACTTTCCAGGAAGCCACCGAAATGCGTAGACGGATACTAGACTATCTAGTTTCCACCCACGACTCTCGTCCACTTGGTCAGCTCCGCTTACAAAGACCCAGCAAGGCGGTAATTCTCTATCTAGGGCATCCTCCCACTCCTTGATTGACTGCTTATCTATATCGGGCCCACGAAGCCCCTCTATCCGAACCAGATGCAGCCCGGTGTCTTTTTCAACCATGTGGTACATGTACACGCCTAGACCAGTTCCTTCACGCATTTTATTCACTTTTGCATTTCCAGCACGTCGGCACTTTAAGAACGTGGTGTAAAAAGGTATGTGTGAAAGTAAAGGTAAACCCTCTTTTATAAACATATGAGCTTTTCTTCCCGCATTATAACTAACAAAATCAAGCACCTCTAACATTTTGCTACCCGCCCCCATATCTCTCCACAACGGCTCTAGACAGAACCAATCAACAATCCCCCATGTAGTAGCATTTGATGAACATCCACCCAATGAATTCAGATAAGGTGCTACACTTCTAAAACTGCTTATACACCCTCTAACTTTATTAAGAGGGTCTCTAGTAACAATCCAAATTGCATGATTCACGATGAAGGTAGAACGAACCCATTCTTCTGTGACGGCAACCTTGGCCTTGGAATTTACGGGTTCAAAATAATTATTTAAAAGGCTTACTATACCTTTTATGTCACCTGTATTTCCAATATCAACGTAATAATGTGAGTTTGAATTACTATTCTTAGTAAGTTCTGGTGAGGGCATACGCGTATCAATGGCTAAATCATGTTTTGACCATGTTGCATTTATCTGTCTTAATATGCTAACACGACCCTTCCAAAACATCTTTTATAGTAAAAATTGAAAATTATCTCCCGGGTTTGTACGCAAACCCGGGTAGAGTAGAATGTCCTATAGTTATAATAATAATGAATTTGACTTGAATCAGCTTCTCAAAATCATCGCAAGCTCAGCACAGCAGGAAGAAGAGGGCTTAGAGCCCCCGGCTACTGCGGAAGTTTTGGCTGCAGAGGTTAAAGAAGCAGAGGAACCTGCGAAACGGCCGAAACGCTGTCAGATGGAGGAATGCAAGGCGAAACTCCTTCTTACAGATTCCGCCTGTAAATGCCAGAGATTCTTCTGCAAGAATCACAGGCACGCGGAGATACATAAGTGCACCTTTGATTTTAAGAAAGTGGGTAGTTCTGAACTACAGGATAGACTCATAGCCGTCAAGGGGTCCAAGCTGGAAAAAATCTGATAAGACTGTAGAAATAAATGGCAAGGGGGTCTAGATCTGGACCAAGTATGCCAGCTCTAGGCATGGGCGTTGGATCACTCGCCGTAAATACATGTGCTTCCACGGACAATAGCTTTTTTTGCCAATTTTCGCGTATTTTTCAAATGATTACTACATTTCTTACAACTCTGTTATTATTTTGGTTTGTGTATGTAATATTTTCTACTTTTGTATTTAACAGGCGTGGTGGCAAGTCTAGAGGACTGTTCTAAAACAAATCTGACTCTGTCATGTTATAAATTTCTTTACGAACAAGTCTAGGATACACATATTTGTAATAGTACGCATCCTCTTCTGTGGGGACATGGCTTGTCCGCAATTGGACCATTGTACCCGGGCTTGTACCAAAGCCCTCTTTTAGCCTACGATTTGCGATAGCTATCAATGCCACTGTTACTAGAACTACAGCACAGACTTTCAAAGTCCACTTCATCCTTCTTACTACACATCTAACACAATAAATCACATATCTTTTGATTGAAAGAAGTGTCATTTTTTATTGGCAAAAGCTCATTTATCAAATGCCTGGATATACATGGCCGCAATAGACGGCGACCAGCGCCCCATCATCTTAGTTTCCCGCACATCAAACCAGCGCAGCTCATCTTTTTCCTTCTTGTCCCGCTTCATCCTTGCAAAGAATTTGGGGTGGTCCTTCAACCACGCAAACCAGTTCAGACCTTTCTGGATTTCTTTCGTGGGACTAAGCGCCCGAAATATGTGGTACTGGAAAAACCAATTGGGCGGATAGTCCTTTTCTGTATTCTGATAAATCATACCGGTGTGTTCCAGATTATGCAGTTGTTTGACGTGCGCTTCCTCAAATACCTCGCGCCGGACATTTTCTAGAATCAAGTTTGCCACAGGTGTCCTCGGATGTTTTAGGGCATCCTTACCCTCCATCTGTCCCTTGGGTGGCTCCCATGCCTTGGAAAGCGGGTGGTCACCTGTAGTCTTTACTACTAGAAAGCGCTTAGGGTCGTACACAGCGCCCTCCTCATGCACAAAACATGCCGCGCGCAAATAGACTCGCCAGCCTTCCGTGGGATGCTCCACATAGAAGTAGCCCTTCTCGGGATCAAAGGGTAAATGCTCTTCACCACGAATCAGGCCAGGCTGAAAAACATCTAGTATTGGCATTTTAGACATAGTAATCTCTACTTTATTTCTATATATATTATGGATGTGTAAACATAAGTACATAGGCGTACTCAAATCCGGCGGTAAGCAAATCAATATAGCCATTATAGTTCCAGCCGGCATGACCGGCCAACTTGACAATCTCATCAATATCTTTCATCAGCATTTTGTGCCGCTGCCTTCTCACAGATTTGTCTTTGAATCGGAAAGTCTCGCGGAACTCGGCCCCTGGATCTTGTAAGTCAAATTCAGCCTCATATGAGAATTTATCAAACTCTACCTTACTCTTTGTAATACGCTTCTTTGAGTATTTTTGTAAAGAAATGCCCACAAACGGCGATGCAGATTCTAAGAGGGGGTCAAATTTGAATTTATTGACGACCTCTATGGCAAGTTTACCTCCAGGTCGTATCCATAGATACAAATTCCGAAGTAGGGTGACCGGGTCATTTGCGTAATAGAATGTAAAAAAAAGGAGGCAAGCGTGGCTAAACTGGCCTGAAGAAAAAGTGAATTCCTGCATCATACTACCATTTAGAAATGTAATCGATTCACGTTGATCTTTATCTAGGTCGGCTGCTAACATTGTTACATTGCGCGCGCGCCGGAGCATAGATTCACTGAGATCAAGACCTATTACTGAATTTACACCCTGTTTTGCGAATAGTACAGTTGCTACTCCTGTTCCACAACCACAGTCAAGAACATCCATGGTTTCTACGTCGGCAACTTTTTTCCACTGATTCATGATAAGAGAAACTTCTTGCGGAAATCTACCGGCAAGTTGTGTCAGATTATCGTAAACAGAGGCATAGAATTCGTCAAAAAGTTCTTCGTTCTCAAACCAGATTGTTCTAGATAATTCAGAATCTGTTATACCCCTGGCATTTTCAAATCCCTCTTTGTAGCCTGACTCCAGACGATCAGCATATTTATCTTCCCATATTAACCAAAGATAATGAACTATACCGATAAGTAACATAAAAATCATTATCCACTGGAATGCGTCCATATCTGTTTTGAGCCGAGGGATTTCTATTGAGAAAGCTTAGCGCTGTTTTCTACAGGTTCTAGCCCTGCTTGACTTTGCACAACCACTTCTATATGTTTTGAGCGTCTTACACAGCGAGGCGTATTTGCAGCGATTCAAGAGTTTCAAATCACGTTCCATCTTACAACGTATATGCCATAGCCATCGGAGTATTCCAGCTCTCGTTTCCAACGTGGTGCCGGCAGAATGTTTAGCCCAAGATTGGCGCCATTGCTGGAATGGTAAGGCTTTTCCAATAGCCTTCCAGAATTTCACATAAAGTTCTAGGCGCTCACCGGGTTTCATACAATTCCAGCGATTTCGGTCATCGCGGCCCTTTATAGAGTCACAGGTGAAATCTTTACCCGCCGGTGGAATTTCCACGGAACCTTTAGCCCTCAAAGACATAGGGTGCATTTCGGCCACGGAAAACAGAAAGTCCCAGCCAGGAAATTCTGTCTGAGAGCATCCTTGGTTCAAAAGGGTCTCATAGAATTCGGATACCTTTTCAAAAGGAGGGTCGGGCGCAACATGGAGTTTCTGGTTCCGGAGTTTCCTATTCACTTCATTGTGTACTGTCCATAGCCACTTTGTCAGCGTGGCCTTGGATTCCATAGCAGGATCCAGCGGGTGAATTTCCATGTATTCGGTTAGGCTTGCTCGACAGAATTTGCAGGGGAGTACAAAAGGGAGCATTTCAAATGCCATTTTCACGGCGCTACGTGTTTTTGTGTTTGCCGGATCATAGGCAAATGTAATACTATGAAGTAATCTCCATCCGGAAGGTCCCCAGAATCGGGTATCCATATCTAACCTTTGCTAAGTTTAGATATGGCTAGGGCGACTAGAAAGTTTAGACCAAAAAAGTATTTTTCAGGGCTTTCACAAAGAAAACGGGCCAAGAGGGCCAAGGAAATTCAGAAATTTGGTTCTATCAACTTCAAAAACCCTAAAGCATATACGGGGTTTCAGACCGATAAGGGTGTAAAAACCCGGTCATCAAAGTACACGCTGCGATGGAATCGACTGTACCCGAACGCCAATTCCCTCAGTGAAAGAAGTAAGGCTACGGGCGTTCCAGAGAGACTTTTACGGGAATCATACAATCGCGGGCTTGCGGCCTGGCGTACAGGTCACAGACCTGGCGCCACGCAGCAACAGTGGGGTTATGCGCGTGTTTCTTCGTTTTTATTGTGCGGCAAGACCCATTATAGCACCGATTCAGATTTAGTGAGAGAAGCGAAAGCCGCCTCTGCTACGGCCCGAAAGTGGTTCGAGAGGTGCAGTTAGAAGGTGTCAAATTAGATTATTCGAACCTGTATAGACCCCAGCTCATCCCTCTACCAGGCTGGTAATCACTATGATCCACCTCCACAATAATACCCTGTTCTATTGCTTCTAACCACGATCGCGTAGGTCCGATATTAAATGAATATGAGTAACCTTCCCTATACAATGTATCATCCATAATAACTATTGTATTCGCATGAGCGAAACGTCGGCAGTTTAATAGATCGGCCTTTGCAACTTCGTAGTCATGCCCTCCATCAATAAAAATAAGGTCATATGTTGTCTGTTTATGCGCAGGAATAGTCTTAGTACTATCGCCTAAGATAAGTGTATGCCGTGAAGGGTATGTCTTATCCATGTAGTCTTTTGCAACGGCCACGTAGTCATGCACACCCAAATCAAAACTCGTCAGATGTACTGAGGGGTTAGTACGAAGAAATATTTCTGCCGAATGGCCGGCATTAAATCCAATTTCCATTGCAGTTTTTATCTCTGCATTATCAATCAGTAGTGTAAGGTCATATATCTGATTTGGAATCTGCTGGCTAAATCCCTCAAATTTATTTGTAAAGATTCCACGCTTATCCAGATATTCAAATAATGACATATATAGTGTACAAATATTTTTGTACAGATATAAACCCACAGCCTTTCTTGCCGTTGCGATTAGAACCGACCATGATTAACATCCGCCACGCAGGCGGAGAACCAAGTGGAGCGTGGACTCTTTTTGAACATTGTAATCTGCGAGAGTACGGTCATCCTCTAACTGCTTTCCTGCAAAGATGAGCCGCTGCTGGTCAGGGGGGATACCCTCCTTATCTTGAATCTTTGCTTTGAGGTTGCTAATCGTGTCCGAGGACTCTACATCGAGCGTAATAGTCTTTCCAGTGAGTGTTTTTACAAAGATCTGCATGTTATACTTTTACATAGAGGTTTTTGTTTAGGCCAACTTGGCTTTTTCTTTTTTAATTGCATAAGCCACATATTGCGCCGTGCGTTCGCGTCTTCTTGCTCTGCGTTTTTCTTTTGATGTCATACGTTTTTTATATGACTGGTTCATTCTATTTATTAAGCCACACCAAAATTGTTCATACTGAGAGGTGCTAAGAATGGGCGCACAGTAGAACCCTGTGTAGACTCTTCTGATTTACATTTCACCACTGTGGGTGGGCATACAGGGCGCGGGCAAGGAGCCGGGGGTGGGCACTTTGTTGGGGGTGGGCACTTTACTTCGGGGCATCTAGGCCGAGGGCAAGGAGGGCACTCACCGGCATCATTCTTGCAAGAACTATTATCTATGATTACCGGCTGAGGTTTAGGAATACTGCTTTTTAGAACATACTTACTGAGGTCCGGAACAGGTGGGCATTCAGTTTTTAGCATATAATTACTCATATCAGGCATTAAGGAATTTGTAGATGGTACTTGTGATTTCAATATATATTTACTTAAATCTGGCTCTAATGTACGGGGACAAGGAGCAATTGGCGCAGGCTTTGTAGGGGCCACGAGGGCAGATAGATTAGAAGATAAGTTAGAAGATGAATTTGGTTTACAGCCACAACTGGGTTTCGGTTTATCACAACGATTACACATGTCTAGCTCGTCTGATTCAGTGTATGGCTTTTTACGACATCCACATGGCTTTGGTAATTTGCAACGATTACATACCGGAGACTCAAAACCCTCTCTGGCCCCGCCAACCCGTGTGAATTGAAACCCTTCACCGCCCCCTGCACGCATCAATTGAAAACCAAGAGCCCCGCCTCCAATTAATAATGCTAATCCACCAATTAAAAATATGTGAAACTGTGTGAACTTCATTAGCTTTCTAACATATTATAAGCAATAAATTCTTAGACAACACAGGCCATTTTTGAATTACTTCCAATTGCTGGAGGTGGTGATAAACAGGCGGGTAAGGTCCAACCCTTCCAGTTTGGTGGTGGGCAACCACATGTCTGGGGAAGACTTGGATCCATTGTTGAACCTAAACGCCCGCAGACCATCTTAGTATGTCCACGCCATGAATATGCCGGTGACAATTTAGAGCCCTCTGGAATACAGCCAAAATCAAGAGGGTCCAATCCCCTGGCTTTTACTTGCTTACATACGGCTTTAGCCCGTTCTTTCCAGTCAAGATGTGATGGTATATTATTACTATTTATTTTATTGAGTACTGTGTCTCTATCGTCTGCTCCAGCCATTGTAGAATCATAGGGGCCATCTATAGATACAGTGGGGCTCACATTCATATTACCATTGTCAAGGAAACCCAATGATCCATCTTTATTTATGCCAAAATCCTTTTTAATATTTATAGATTTCTCTTTACCATTAGTACCCGTGCCTGGAATATTGTATCCCATATCTAAAGTTACTCGGAACATACCCTTATCCTTTAATCTTTCAAATACTTCTCGCGCATTAGATTTACCAACCAAATTGGCAATTTGTTCTTCTACTGGATTCAACTTGTATCCACTATCTGAGTCTTGTGTAATATCTGGAAGTTTACTATTTACATTTGCAAGGTTTGGTATAATTTTCTTAACATCTTGGCTAGATATTGGTACGTCCTTCTGTGTCCATGTGCCATCTTCTAGTTTTTTTATCATATTTGAAACATCAGAATACATTCGCTGTAGATTTTTAATTCGGGCAGTCAATACTGGATCTGTGGAACCACTTGCACTAAGGATTAAAATAGCCGATGTAATTTTCGTTAAAAGTATTTGGAGTTCTGATTTTGTGGCGCGCAATATATCAGTTGGGGGTGGTGCCCCCATAAAACCCTCCTTGTTATTTGAATCAGATATTACACCTGAAGTCTGGAAAAGGCGGACTTTTCTCTGTAAAAATATAAGAGCCCCTTGGATATTCGCTAAATCTTGTTGAGTCAAACTGGACTCAACACCGGGATTGTTTTCTGTAACTGCTAATTCCTGTTGAAGGCGTTCTAGATCGGCCCTGAGTTGAGTAAGGGGTAGGCTCACACTTGGATCACTACTTTCTCCTATACTGACACCTTCAAATACAAGGAAGGCTTGTAAATCTTCATATAATGCTTTTATCTGTTTATTTGTAGCGGGCATTATAGCCGGGTCCTTATATTGATATGCTCCAACGGAAGCAGTTTGGGCATATGGCCCAAAGGGGAGACTTGATGGCTCTGTTGAATTTGGTTTAGCGGTTGTATCTAAATTGTCTTCTTTGAGACCCTGGGGAATCACGGGATCAGAGTTTCCTAAATGGGTTGATATTTGTTGTGAGTCTTGAAATCCTTCCAGAAGATGTTTACTCCTTATTACGTAAACAACTATTCCAATAAATAGAAATAAGTAAATCACTTGAACAGCCTTCATTCTATCATAGATATGTCAAAAAATTGACTATTATACTATATATATAAATATATAGTCATGAAAACAACATATTCTTTGGGTGATACTGTGGAAATGGGTATAGATGAGGTAGGTCGCGGTTGTTTCTGGGGACCTTTAACAGCCGGAGCAGTTATATGGGCCCCAGAAGATGATTGGACAGATGAGGTTCGCGAATTAGTACCAAATATTCGCGATAGTAAGAAAATCTCTAAGGCGGCTAGATCAACAATTGCAGCTGGTATAAAGGGTTTAGCGGTAGACTGGGGTGTAGGGTTTGTCAGTGCAAATGAGATAGATGAGAGGGGAATGACGTGGGCAAACAGAGATGCATTTCAAAGAGCAATTGCTGCATGTGAGAGTGGCCTTGAGCCCGAATTACTTTTGATTGACGGGATTCTAGGGCTTCCGGATTATGGTATTCGTTATGAATGTATTGTCGGAGGTGATGACGAATATGTTTCAATTGCCGCGGCATCAATATTGGCAAAGGATAGTCGTGATTCTTGGGTGAAAGCATGGTCTGCAAAAAATGGGGCTACTGCTGAGCGATATGATTTACTGAGCAATATGGGGTATGGCACAATAAAGCATAGAAATGCACTCAAAGAGTTTGGTGCTCACGAACTACACAGGAAACAATTTATCCGAAATTGGATTTAAGGCTAAAATAGCGTGGATTACTTAAATTAAGCAATCCGCGGTAGTGTCTATTACACCTGCAGCCAATTAAGAATATTACTGCCGGTTACGGTTACGGCGACTGCGGTTGCGGTTGCGGTTGCGGTTGCGGTTGCGGTTGCGGTCGCTGCGGTTGCGGTTACTGCGGTTTCTACGGGTAACTCCGTTCATCTTATACTTATTAATAAGATTTTTTTTGGAGTCAATATAATTATCTAGAAGCGCCAGATCTTCCGCACGGGTTTCCTGGTCTGTAGTAAAATGGCCTTTATCTGTAGTTATAGATAAAAGTTTTG
>Ga0192647_101621_pt1 | contig 14559 bp, 10 predicted proteins | sample LauGreFa1BDMLBSN_2_FD_133046 | JGI IMG/M metagenome (GOLD analysis project Ga0192647, IMG submission 133046) | Freshwater lake microbial communities from Lake Michigan, USA - Fa13.BD.MLB.SN - reassembly | ecosystem: Environmental > Aquatic > Freshwater > Lake | place: Lake Michigan, USA...
AGACCCACAAGACTATTCGACTGCCTTGATTGGCAACTACAACGTTCTCCACAAGAGGATATGTTTGCGGCCAAAGAGAATGGGCACTGGAGAAAATACAGTACACAGGAAGTAAGAAAATTGGTGGACAGCCTCAGCATGGGACTCCTACATGCCGGCGTGGGATACCAGGATGGATCTGTGGAAGGAAGAGATAAAATTGCGGTGCTCAGCAACAACCGTCCTGAGTGGCTGATCCTGGATCTGGCGATTCAACAAACTGGTGCCATCCTCACCCCTATTTATCCAACCATCAGTCCCAATGAACTGGAATTCATTTTCAACGATGCGTCGATCAAGATGGTATTTGTGAGTGACCAGGAATTGTACAACAAGGTTCAATCTGTCAGATCAAAAACTCCCTCCGTACAGGCTGTCTATTCATTCAATGAACTCAGCGGTGTATTGAATTGGAAGGAATTGCTGCACAATGGCACAGCGTCTGATCTTGAAAAACTACAATCCATCAAAGATGCAATTCGTCCGGATGAACTCGCAACCATTCTGTATACATCAGGCACAACAGGATTTCCAAAGGGCGTAATGCTCAGTCACCAAAACATCATGGAGAACGTTCAAAATGTAGAAGAAATTGTTTCTGCTGTGGCCAATGCAAGCGATCGCTGTTTGAGCTTCCTTCCACTGAACCACATATTTGAGCGGATGGTGAGCTATATATATATGTATATCGGTGTTTCGATTTATTATGCAGAGAGCATCGATACTGTTGGCGACAACCTCAAAGAAGTCAAGCCTACCCTCTTCACCACTGTACCAAGATTGCTGGAGAAAGTCTATGAAAAAATCATGGCCAAAGGAAGAGAACTTACAGGCGTAAAGAAAAATCTCTTTTTCTGGGCAGTGGGAGTTGCTAATAAATTTGAGTTGGATAAAAACCAGGGCTTCGTTTACAACATACAATTGGCCATCGCCAACAAATTGATTTTCTCCAAATGGAGAGATGCATTGGGCGGGAATGTCAAAGCCATTGTAACAGGCGCTGCGGCTTGCCAGGTACGTCTGCTGCGCATTTTCACTGCAGCAAAAATTGTGGTGATGGAAGGATACGGACTCACAGAAACTTCTCCTGTTATTTCTGTAAACAGATATGATTCGAGCGGAAGAAGATTTGGAACCGTGGGACAGGGAATCAAAAATGTGGAAGTAAAGCTCGCAGAAGACGGAGAAATCTGCTGCAGAGGATCCAATGTGATGATGGGATACTACAAGCGTCCGGATTTAACAGCTGAATGCATTGACAATGAAAATTGGTTTCACACTGGAGATATTGGCACATGGGTAGAAGGAAACTTTTTGAAGATCACCGACAGGAAAAAAGAGATTTTCAAAACAAGTGGGGGCAAATATGTAGCACCCCAGCCCATTGAAAATAAAATGAAGGAATCTCCTTTCATTGAACAAATGATGGTGGTGGGTCCGGAGAGAAAATTCACTGCAGCATTGATTGTACCTGCATTTGCGAATTTGAAAACATGGTGTGAGAAAAATGGGGTACCTCATCAAAGCAATGATGAGATGATCAGCAGCCCGCGTGTTCAGGAACACTACAAATCAATTGTTGAAAAATTCAATGTCCAGTTCAACCACATTGAACAGGTCAAAAAATTTGAATTGCTCAATGCAGAGTGGACCATTGATGGAGGAGAATTGACGCCCACCTTGAAACTCAAAAGAAAAGTAATCACTGAAAAATACAGTGATGCAATCGAGCGCATTTACGCTGAAGATGAAAAGTATTAGATAAGATGCGTGAGCAGGCCGTCTCTGAGTTTGGGCTCAAACCATGTGCTCTTGGGCGGCATGACGTTCCCGCTGTCTGCAATATCAAATAATTGCTCGATGCTCACAGGGTAGAAACTGAAAGCCACTTTCATTTCACCGATGTTGACTCTTTTTTCCAATTCATGCAGTCCTCTGATGCCCCCTACAAAGTCAATCCGCTTATCAGTGCGTTGGTCTTTGATACCAAGATGTTTCTCCAATACATTATTGGATAGAATCGTAACATCCAGCACACCAATGGGATCCTCTTCATATGTTCCTTCAATGGCAGTGAGATGGTACCATGAGCCGCTCATATACATTCCGAATTCATGCAGGGATGCAGGTTCAACAGGAATATCGTAATGTGAAACAACAAAATCATCCTGCAAAGCACTCAGGAAATCTTCATCAGTCATTCCATTCAAATCTTTGACAACCCTGTTGTATGGAAGAATTTTTAATTCATTTGCAGGAAACAAGGTGGTAAGAAACTTATTCGCCCCTGGACCCGCTTGCTTGCCCAAAGCTTTGCGGACTTTGGCTGCACTTGCGGCACGATGATGTCCGTCGGCAATATACGTGCATGGAACATCGTTCTTGAAAGTTGTGGTAATGGTTTGAATCACTGATGCTTCCTGCACAATCCAAATGCGGTGTACAATGCCATCATCTGCAGTAAAATCATATACAGGTTGTTGATTGCTTTTCCATTCAGCAATGAGCTGATCAATCGCTGGATGATTTCTATAAGCGAGAAAAACATTTCCGGTTTGAGCACCTGTGATGCTGATGTGATTGATGCGGTCTTGTTCTTTCTCTGGACGTGTAAATTCATGTTTTTTGATGATGTCGTTTTCATAATCATCAACCGATGAGCAACATACCAGTCCGGTTTGACTCCTTCCATGCATGATCAGCTCATATATATAATAAGATTCCTGTGCTTCATTGAGCAGAATGCCTTCAGAAAGCATTTGATCCAGGTTCGATTTGGCCTTTTGATACACTGTACTGTCATAAATGCTCAAATCAGTCGGCATATCAATTTCCGATTTGGTCACGTGCAAAAAAGAGTGCGGATTGGATGACGCAAGATTTCTTGCTTCCTCACTTGACACCACATCATAGGGAGGTGATGCAACTTCTTTGGCCAAACCTGTTTGTGGTCTTACTGCTTTGAAAGGAAATATGATTGCCATAATAATTTATCTATGCATGTTGTTTTGCAAAATCTTTGATCAGTTCCACCAATGCCTCGATGCTGCTCAATGGCAAGGCATTGTACATGGATACCCGAAATCCCCCAACACTTCTATGCCCCTTGATGCCTACCATGTTTGCTTCTTTGCAACGCAGCAGGAATTGTTGCTCGAGTGCTTCATCTTTCATGGTAAATACTGCATTCATGTGGCTTCTGTCTTCTTTGGCAACTGGCAACTGAAAAAGTGAAATGGACTCCAATGTGCTGTATAGGAGATTCGATTTTTGGAGATTGATTTTTTCAATTGCTGCAACTCCTCCGCAGTTTTTCAACCATCTCAGCGTCAAGAGACAAACATAGATGGCAAAGACTGGAGGCGTATTCAACATCGAACCATTGGCAACATGCTGCTTGTAATCCATCATGGATGGAATGGAAGAAGAAGATTTATCCAAAAACTTTTTATCGATCACAACGAGATTGACACCTGCAGCTCCAATATTTTTCTGCGCACCGGCATAAATGAAAGAGAAACGATTGAAGTCCATTTCCCTGCTCAAAATATCACTGCTCATATCAGCAACCAGTGGCATGGACAACTGGGGAATGGTGTGCATCTGAGTGCCCTCAATGGTGTTGTTGGTTGTATAATGAAAGTATGCAGCCTCATGAGGAACTGCATAATCCTTGGGTATATAGGTGTAATTTTTATCCTTTGAACTTGCCACCACATCTACCTGACCAAAACGCTTTGCTTCTTTGATTGCCTTGCTTCCCCATACACCTGCGTCGAGATAGGCAGCTTTTTTGTCTTTGGTGAGGTAGTTCATCGGCAATTGAAAAAATTGCGTGGATGCTCCACCATGCAGGAACAATACTTCTTTGTTCTCATCAAGATGCATCAGCTCTTTTACAAGTGAAACGGCCTCATGCAATACCTCTTCAAAAATGGGCGTACGGTGCCCAATTTCAAGAATGGAGAGTCCGGTATTGTTGAAATTCAGGATAGCCTGACTGGCTTCTTCAAAAACTGTATGCGGGAGAATGCTGGGACCAGCATTGAAATTGTGTACCATAAAATTGCGTGCCGGAATGACTTTCAAACGTGTTGCGAAGATACTTATTTTGAATGGGAGATTGCAGAAAGATTGGGCTGACCCGCATCTACCCATGCAGTATACCAAAAACTTGCAATGGCATGTGTGGAGGCCCTCATCCGACGCTCAACCATCCCTTTCAACGCCTGGTGGTATTGAGTAGCATAATCAATCGCATAGATCCTTTCATATTTTCCATTGCGCTTTTCATAAGAAAAAATATTTCGGTCATGCATGGCATTGGATAAATTTTTCTCAACAGTCAGCACCGTATCTGCTGCAGCCGCACTTTGATCAATCCTGTCCCATATAAATGCAAGGGGATCTTTCAAATAAACCGCTTTATCCATCAGCATGTCATATTGTGCAGCTGCAAACAATTCAGGGAGGCGACTCTCCCATAATCCATGAATTCCCAATTGATTGGTCAATTGACCATTGTGGTTGCTGCTTGCATGCAGCGGCACATGTGCATCTCCAATATAATGGCCAATATCAGCCGAATATTTCAGAATAGCATCTTTGTCTTTTTCAGCAAATGCTTTGGTGAGATTAGCTTTGACTACTTGAATCCACCAGGGAACAATTCCATGTGCTTGCAGCGTATCTTCAGAAAATTTTTCAACTGCCTTTTTCCAATCCCTCGATAATAACAGGGAGTCATCTTGCTTGAAATGATCCAAATCAATGTAGTGTCGTGGCGCTTCTTCTGGAAGTATATACCTGCGCTTATCTGGATCTACTGCATGTTGGGAGAGAAAGTGAATATTGTTTTTGTAAAACCCAATCATTTCTGTCGGCAGGAGAAACACCGCATGAAAATTGATGAATCGGTGCGCAAAAAATCCCCAACAGTAGGTGCTCTTCGGCAAACAATAAAACATCCACAACAATAACCATCCCCTCCACATGCATCATGAATTTAAAACCGCTAATCTTCTCCCTCTGTCAAATCAGTAACGCCACCGGAAACAATGAACTTCATTGCCTCGGCTGATTTGACGTCACCCAACATTTTGATCCTATCTTTTTGAACCATATAGACAACGCCTGAAAATGCGTAAGAGTGCGGGACATAGACAGAATAATAATCAGTGAGTCCAAATTGAGTCAGGTCAGTTTGTGTGATGAATCCCAATCTCCATACATCCTTGTCATCCACTGCAACCAAAACAGGTTTGTTGAATTTTCTTTTATTCCCTGCAAATGCTTCCAAGAAATCCTTGATAGTCGTGTATATCAGTTTGATGCCAGGGGTCCTTTCCAAGACAGTATCAAAGAGGTTCACCAAACGGGATACAAAAAACAGGGAGGAGAGATATCCAACCGTCAGCACAATGAGCACAACCGTCAGGAAACCCAGTCCGGGTATTTTCGCTGGATTGCCCTGAGCATCCAGTTTTATCATATCAGGAACCATCACCCTCAACACATTGGGTAATATATCATCCACAAAATTGAAGAGGGATACAACAGCCCATGCTGTAATCACAATGGGAGCCAGGATAATCAATCCCTGAAAGAAGTAGTAGATCAGCTTACCCGGTGTGAAAGATTTCATTGAGCTAGGTTTTATCAAATATACATTTAAAAATGACCAATTTTTGGCTAAAATCACCCTATTTTATGCGAAAATCACCTGTTTTTAACCTAAAAATGATAAAAAAGCAGAAAAAAATGGTTCACTACAACTTTTAAAAAGTTTAACAAAGAAACTTAATTCACATAAAAAGTTTCCGTAGTTTTGCGCCCTCAAAACATGGAAACCAAAGATAGAATCATACAGGAAGCCAGACCCCTTTTTTTGCGGCTGGGAATCAGGTCGGTCTCCATGGACGAGATCGCCAACCAACTGGGAATTTCAAAAAAAACGCTTTACCAACACTTTCAGGATAAAGATGAATTGGTTGATCGGGTGCTCCAAGTGCAGATCAATAACATGCAAGCGGAAACAACCCAAACTGTACAATCTTCATCCAATGCCATCGAGGAAATTTTCAATACGATGGACATGATGGTGAAACATTCCAGGAATATGAATCCTGTTGTCATCTTCGATCTTCAGAAATACCATTTCAGTTCCTTTCAAAAATTTCATGCATACCAAAATGATTTTCTGCTGAATATCATTTCCAACAATTTAAAGAAAGGCGTTGCAGAGCAATTGTACAGAAGTGATATTAAAATTGATATCCTGTCAAAATTCAGATTGGAAACATTGATGATGGGTTTCAACATGGAAGCATTTCCGCCTGAAAAATTCAATGTTACAGAAGTATCGCTGGTAATCATTGAGAATTTTCTCTACGGATTGGCAACAGAAAAAGGATTCAACATGATTGAGTCATATAAAAACAAACGAAAAGAAAATAACAATATAAATCAATAACAAATGACACGTGTGAGTCTACTATGTGCAATCGTGCTTCAATTGTTTGCTGGTTCCTTGCAAGCCCAACAAACATTTAAGCTGTCTGCAGAGGAAGCAACCAATATGGCATTGAAAAATGCAACTGAACTCAAAAACCTCCGATTGGACAAAGAAATTCAAATCGCAAAAAACAAGGAATACATCGCACAGGCCACTCCTCAAGTGAATGGAAGTGTGCAGATGCAACATTTTTTCAGCATCCCCGTAACACTGCTACCTGATTTCATTTCACCAGCAGTCTATGGTGTTCTGTCAAAAAATGGTGTGAAGGATGGAAGTGGAAACGCGATAACACAGCCATCAGGACCTGCACAATTTTTTCCTGCCCAATTCGGCGTACCCTGGCAATCCAATGCAGGCGTGCAGTTCCAACAACTGTTGTTTCAACCAGATTTGTTTATTGCGATCACTGCAAGAAAAAAAGCAGTTGATTATACAGATGCCAATATCAGGGTGATGGAAGACTCTGTCAAAAGCAATGTACTGCGTGCATACTACAGCATCCTGATTGCAGAAAAAAGAAAACACTACCTGGATGAAAGCATCAAACGCCTGGAAAAATTAAAGCAGGATCAAGAAAAACTATTTAAAAACGGTTTTGCAGAAAGATTGGATATTGACAAAACACAGGTTACACTGAATAATCTCATCACAACATCCACCCAAATCGAAAGATTGATTGAAATTGGATATGCCTCCATGAAATTTGTGCTGGCAATCGATCAAAAAGACAGCCTGCAACTTACAGATCCATTGACAGAAGATTTGGTGAAAAAAGGATTGCTCGAATTAGGCAATTTCAATTACAACGACAGAAAAGAAATCCAACTACTCAATGTTGTGAGAGACTTGCAGGGACTGGATCTGAAGCGTCAGAAACTTTCATTTGTCCCTACACTTGCCAGCTATTGGAGTTACAGCAGAAACGCATTGAGACAGGAATTCAACTTCTTTGATTTCAATGAGAAATGGTTCAAAGCTTCAGTACTTGGCATCAATCTCAATGTTCCCATATTCGACGGAGGCCAAAAGATTCAACGAATCAAACAGGCCAATATGAACGTAGAAAAAATTGACAATACCATTCAAAACCTGCAGCGGGCAATTGACTTGCAATTGAAAGCATCATCAACCCAATTCAAAAATGCACTCTCCTCTTTGGATGTGCAGGAGAGAAATGTTCAACTGGCAGAGAAAGTATACAATACAACCAAAAAGAAATACGAACAGGGACTTGGATCAAGTTTTGAACTTTTACAAACACAAACAGAACTGGAAAATGCGCAGTCCAATTATTTTCAGGCATTGTTTGATGCGGTGAATGCTAAAATATCTTTTACAAAAGCACTGGGTAAACTATAAAATATACAATACATCAATATGAAAAAGTTATTCGTTATTGTCATCATCGCTGCATTGGTATCCTGCGGAAGCAAGAAAGAAGGAAGTCAGGATTTGGCTGGAAAGAAAGCTACGCTGGAAACACTCACCAAACAAAGAGATGAGTTGAACAATCAAATCAATGCACTTCAAACCGAAATCAATAAAATGGCGGGAGGAGCTGTAACTGAAAAATTAAAGCTTGTTGAAGCAACTGCACTTGTTACACAGGATTTCAGCCACTACATTGAGTTGCAGGGAAAAGTATCCACTGAAAATGTATCCTATGTTACTCCAAGAGGAATGGGGGGACAAGTAAAACAGATGTATGTAAAACAGGGAGATGTTGTGAGGAAAGGACAATTGCTCATGAAACTGGAAGACGGCATTGTACAACAAAACATCAAACAGGTGGAAAGCCAATTGTCGTTTGCAAAAAATATTTTCAACAGACAGGAAAATCTCTGGAATGAGGGAATTGGAACTGAAGTACAATACTTATCTGCTAAAAACAATGTTGAGAGCCTCGAAAAACAACTGGGACTCGTCAAAGAACAACTCAGCACAACATTGGTAACAGCTGAAGTCAGTGGCGTCATTGAAACAGTTAGCATCAAAGTAGGTGAAACCTTCATTGGAAATCCCATGGCAACCATTGTTATTGTAAATCCAGGTAACCTGAAAGCGGTGGTTGATGTACCTGAGAACTATATCAGCAAGGTAAAGAAGGGAATGCCGGCAATCATTTCCATACCAGATCTGAACGAATCATTCAATTCACAGATCAGTGTGGTTTCTGAGACCATCAATGTTACTTCTAGAAGTTTTGTAGCTGAAAGCAAACTTCCCAGCAGGTCGAATGTCAAACCCAATCAAGTGGCACTCATCAAATTGTTGGACCACCAGGCCAAGAATGCCATCGTCGTTCCTGTTGAAACAGTACAAACAGATGAAAAAGGAAAATATGTATATGTGATGGCGGAAGAGAATGGCAAAAAGATTGCCCGCAAACGCAGCATCACCATTGGAGAATTTTATGATGAGTTGATTGAAGTGAAGTCCGGACTCGCAGTGAACGATCAATTGATCACAAAAGGATTCCAGGGATTGTACGAAGGTCAGTTGTTGACGTTGGCTACAAAATAATATATCTAAAGAAATCATTAAACATATCAACATGGACAACCTGTCAAACAATAATCCCATCTTCAAATTGTTGCAGAATCCAAAAACATTTGGACCGACCAATTGGGCTATTAAAAACAAGACAGCCGTTTACTTGCTTACACTGATTATATCGGTATGGGGTATTGGACTGTTTCTGTCTTATCCAAAAGAACAATATCCCGATGTGGTCATACCCAACATATTTGTACAAACTGTATATGTGGGCAACTCTCCCAAAGAAATCGAGAGCCTTGTTACCCGTCCCATTGAAAAACAATTGAAAGGCATCACCGGTGTTAAAATCAACAGCATCAAGTCAACTTCTTTGCAAGATTTCTCTGCCATCATTGTGGAGTTCAGTACTTCCGTAAAAACGGACGTGGCGCTCCAAAAAATGCGTGATGCAGTCGACAAAGCCAAGAAAGATCTTCCAACCGATCTTACCCAAGAACCTGTTGTGCAGGAACTTTCATTGTCTGAGCTTCCCATCATGTCTGTCAACGTGAGCGGAGATTACGACGCTGTTAAACTGGGTGATTTTGCAGAACAGTTGAAAGATAAAATTGAAGAACTGAGTGAAATCAGCCGTGTAGACCTGATCGGTGCACCTGAAAGAGAAATTCAAATCAATGTCGACAGATTCAAGATGGAAGCTGCTAAGATTGGCTTCAGCGATATTGAACAGGCTATACAGCGCGAGAACCTTGATATATCTGGGGGATTGCTGGAAGTTGGTGAACAAAAAAGAGCATTGAGATTGAGCGGACAGTTCAATTCTGCACTTGACCTCAACAACATGGTTGTAAAAAATATTTATGGTGCTCCTTTCTATTTGAAAGATTTTGCAAACATCGTTGATACCGTGAAAGAAAAAGAAAGTTATGCGCGCTTGAATGGCAAAAATGTTGTTACACTTAGCATCATCAAACGTTCTGGAGAAAACCTCATCAATGCATCAGAGAAAATCAATGCAATGGTGAAGGAAATGCAAAAGGATGTTTTTCCAAAAGACCTCAATGTAAACATTACAGGTGATCTCAGCATCAAAGCTGCAGCGGCTTTTGATGAATTGGTAAACTCCATCATCATTGGCTTCATACTTGTATTGATCATTCTGATGTTCTTCATGGGCGTAACCAACTCATTTTTTGTTGCATTGTCTGTTCCACTCAGCATGTTCCTCGCATTTATATTTCTGCCAAGCGCAGATTTTATCGTGGGATCTAATGTTACACTCAACTTTATTGTTCTGTTCGCACTCTTGTTTGGATTGGGAATTGTGGTGGATGATGCGATTGTTGTGATTGAAAATACCCATCGAATATTCTCACAGGGCAAAGGAAAAATTTCTGCAGTAGATGCTGCCAAATACGCAGCAGGAGAAGTATTTGTCCCGGTACTGGCAGGTACACTCACAACGCTGGCACCATTTGTGCCACTGTTGTTCTGGCCTGGCATCATCGGAAAATTCATGATCTACTTACCAACGATGTTGATCTTTACGTTGACAGCATCATTGATTGTAGCATACATCATGAATCCAGTTTTTGCAGTAGACTTCATGGAGCATGAAGAACATGAGAAAAAATTAAAATCAACTGTCTTCAGAAAACCTCTTTTTCTATTGTTTCTGATCATGGGACTGCTTTTTGATCTGGCAGGTTATGCAGGAGATCAATCTTCATTCAGATTCATTGGAAACATGTTGTTGTTCTTTGCAACACTCATGGTACTGAATACATATCTATTGTCAGACGCCATCAACTTCTTCCAAAACAAACTGCTTCCTGCATTGATGAACAGGTATGAAGTTTTATTGAGGTGGACTACACAGGGATGGAGGCCAGTAAAAATGCTGATCGGAACTTTCGCTTTGCTGATTTTTTCATTTTTCTTTTTTGGAGCAAGAAATGTACCCATCGTACTTTTCCCGCAAGGAGATCCGAATACAATATATGTATACATGAAACTCCCCTCAGGAACTGATGTAAAGTATACAGACTCGGTGACGCAGTCACTCGAGAAGAAAATCAACCAAGTACTGGGAATAGACAATGGAAAGAAAAATCCGTTGGTGGAAAGTGTTATTGCCAATGTTGCTGTGGGAGCTAGTGATCCAAACAGCGGAGATAGAAGTACCCGTCCAGAGCTTGGAAGAATTCAGGTCAATTTCGTTCCATTTGAAAAAAGAGATGGCAAGTCAACCACACCATATTTGGATGCAGTTCGTGAAACAATCAAAGGAATTCCATCAGCTGAAATCAGTGTTGCACAAGAAAGCAATGGGCCCCCTACCAAGAGTCCAGTTAACATTGAAGTTTCAGGTGAGAACTTTGAAGACCTTACCAGCACTGCGATCAAACTTAGAAACTACCTGAGTGATAAAAATATACCCGGTGTGGAAGAATTGAAAATTGATGTGGACTTCAACAATCCGGAAATTGGATTAACGATTGACAGGGAAAGAGCATTGATGCAGGGAATTTCCACGGCACAGGTTGGCTTAGAAATCAGAACAGCTTTGTTCGGAAAAGAAATATCCAAGTTGAAAATTGGAGAAGAGGAATATAAAATCACTGTCAGGAACGATGCTACACAAAGGAAAACGCTGTCTGAGTTATTGAACATGAGAATCACTTACAGAGATTTCACTTCAGGAATGATCAAACAAGTTCCTATCAGCTCAGTTATTAAATCTGATATCAGCAATACCTATGGAAGCATCAAGAGAAGCAATCAAAAAAGAGTCATCACCATTTATTCCAATGTATTGACATCTCAAGGGTACACTCCACAAAGTGTGAATGCTGAAATCAAAAAATATATCGATGTATTCAATGAAAGAGCAGAGGGTATTACTGTTGCACAAACAGGAGAAGAAGAACAGCTGAGAGAAACTGCAGGCTTTCTGAGCAATGCGCTTTTCATCGCAGTTGGTTTTATTTTGCTGATCCTCATTTTACAATTTGGGTCTTACAGCAGAACGATGATTGTATTGTCGGAAATCATGTTCAGCTTGATTGGCGTATTGTTGGGATATGGAATATTCCGTTCCACTTTTGCTGCAGTTACCAGTGGTATTGGAATCGTTGGATTGTCGGGTATCGTGGTGAAAAACGGAATCCTGGTAATAGAATTTGCAGATGAACTCAGGGCCCGTGGCATGAAAACAAGAGATGCTGTGATAGAAGCAGGAAAAACGAGGATTGTACCCGTGCTACTGACTGCCCTCGCAGCGATTCTAGCACTGATTCCATTGGCAGTCGGATTCAATATCAACTTTGTAACACTCTTTACAGACCTCAATCCGCATATTTTCTTTGGTGGTGACAACGTTGCTTTCTGGAAGCCATTGTCGCTTACAATTATTTGGGGACTGATGTTTGCATTCTTCATGACCTTGTTGATTGTTCCTGCGATGTATCTCATTGCAGAAAGATTGAAACGACCCATGCAACAATTCTATAAAGGAAGATGGATTTCCATCCTTGGTTTACTTGGACCATTGTTCTTTGTATTCACAGGGATCATGTACCTGGTAAGAAAAATACAGGGCAAAAGGATATGGAATGGGAAATAACGGTTAACAGTCAACTGTCAACAGAAAAATTTAAATTTTAAGCTATGACAAACTTCACAACACGCTCCAACCATGAAATAGACTACAAGATCGTTGGAGAAGAAATGCAGTATGTTGAAATTGAGTTGGATCCACAGGAAACTGCGATTGCAGAAGCAGGAAGCTTCATGATGATGGATGAGGGAATTCAAATGCAAACCATCTTTGGTGATGGCTCCAATCAAAACCAGGGCGTACTGGGGAAATTGTTTTCTGCAGGTAAACGATTGCTTACTGGAGAAAGTCTCTTCATGACCGCATTTACCAATATGGTGAATGGCAAGAAGAAAGTTTCTTTTGCATCACCCTATCCCGGAAAAATCATCCCACTCGACCTGCAACAGTTGGATGGCAGAATCATTTGCCAGAAAGATTCATTCCTCTGCGCAGCCAAGGGAGTATCAGTTGGCATTGCTTTTCAGCGAAAACTGGGAACCGGATTGTTTGGTGGCGAGGGATTTATCATGCAAAAACTGGAAGGAGATGGATTGGCTTTTGTGCATGCAGGTGGACACGTATTTGAACGTTATCTCACTCCAGGAGAAGTCCTGAAAATCGATACAGGATGTTTGGTTGCATTCACCCAAACTGTAGACTACGACATTGAATTTGTTGGCGGGATAAAGAATACTATTTTTGGAGGAGAAGGACTCTTCTTTGCAACCCTGAAAGGTCCAGGTAAAATCTGGATTCAAACGCTGCCGATCAGCAGACTGGCAAGCAGGATCATGTCGTATGGAACATTCAACAGAAAAGAAGAAGGTAGCATCCTAGGCGGATTTGGCAATATGTTGGATGGGGATGGATACTGATCATCAATCATCAACTAAAATAAAAATCCCACTCAAACGAGTGGGATTTTTTATAACTAGGTTTAAGAATCAAACTACTCTTTTCTTCCATAAAGATTTCCAAGCAAGCGAAGGATTTCTACATACAACCATACCATGGTTACGAGCAATCCAAATGCACAATACCATTCCATGTATTTAGGAGCACCCATGGAAGCGCCCTGTTCAATGCGATCGAAATCCAACAGGAGACTCAAAGCCGCAATCGCTGTAATTGCAATTGAAATTCCAATGCTCAACATGCTTCCACCCTGCAATCCAGACACATGTACACCAAACAATGAGAGTATAAATGTAATGAGATAGAAAAGTGCAATACCGCCAATTGCAGCAAACATGATTGACTTGAATCTCTCCGTTACACGAATGATTCTGAATGTATAAAGAAAATACATAGCAATCGCTGTCCCAAATGTTAGGATAACTGCCTGCATCACAATGCCGGGAGCCACTTTTGCAAATGCATTGTTATAGATGGCAGAGATGGATCCAATCACCAATCCTTCCAATAAAGCATAGGCCGGAGCCAGGTATTGTGCCCATACGGGTTTGAACATGAGGATCAATGCAACCACCAGTCCGCCAATAGCACCTCCCATTACATAGCCTTGGATGCTGTTGCCCACAGCAGCCTCATTCCAAACATAGAATGCAGTAGCCATGACCATGATGAAAAGAAATCCAAACTTATTGAGTGTACCACGGAAGGTCATGCTGCCAGATCCAGGTATGTTGATGACACGTCCGAATGATTTTTCCGAAAGTGTGGGATTACTTGAATTGAATAGAGCCATATTGGGTAATTTTGTAGTCTAAATTAATTAATTTCATAATAGTACATGAAACCTCTCATGTACAACCTTGTTAAAGTACAAACAAAAACCATGCCACAAAGGAAAGAAGAGCTTCTCAGTGATATCGTCATCAAATTTGCAGGTGACAGCGGCGACGGTATGCAGCTGACGGGAAGTCAGTTTACCAACAATACG
>Ga0192647_101622_pt1 | contig 14551 bp, 15 predicted proteins | sample LauGreFa1BDMLBSN_2_FD_133046 | JGI IMG/M metagenome (GOLD analysis project Ga0192647, IMG submission 133046) | Freshwater lake microbial communities from Lake Michigan, USA - Fa13.BD.MLB.SN - reassembly | ecosystem: Environmental > Aquatic > Freshwater > Lake | place: Lake Michigan, USA...
GTGGCCTTGCTGCAAAAAGGCGGTGTGCTGGCGGTGCCCACCGATTCGAGCTACGCACTGGTTTGCCACGTAGACGACAAAGCCGCCGCCGACCGGCTACGCCAGATACGCGGGGTGGACGATAAGCACCATCTGACGCTTTTGTGCCGCGACCTGAGCGAGCTGGCCAATTACGCCAAGGTGGACAACCGGCAGTTCCGCCTGCTTAAATCCGCCACGCCCGGCCCGTTTACCTTCATCCTAGAAGCCAGCAAAGAAGTGCCGCGCCGCCTGAGCCACCCCTCGCGCAAAACCATTGGCCTGCGCTTGCCCGAACACGCTTGCCTGCAAGCCTTGCTGGAGTTGCACGGCGCGCCTTTGCTGGCCACCACTTTGATACCGCCGGGCGAAAGCCAGGCCTTGAACGATGCCGCCGACATCCGCGAGCGCTATGAACATCAAATAGAAGGCGTGATCGACGCTGGTGCCTGCGCGCTGGAGCCCACCACCGTGATCGACCTGAGCGCGGGCGAGGCCGAAGTGGTGCGCCAAGGCCGGGGCGACCCCGCTAAGCTGGGCCTTTGAAGCAATATAACGCGCAATTTTGAAAGAGCTCCCGTGGACATTGCACACCTGATTCAAACTGTCAGCCTCTACGCGATACCGGTGATTTTTTCTATCACCCTGCATGAGGCAGCGCACGGCTATGCGGCGCGCTACTTTGGCGACAACACCGCCTGGATGCTGGGCCGCATCTCGCTCAACCCCTTGAAACACATCGACCCGGTGGGCACCATCTTGCTGCCGCTGCTGCTGTACTTCAGCACCTCGGGCGCGTTTTTGTTTGGCTATGCCAAACCGGTGCCGGTCAACTTTGGGCAACTGCGCCACCCCAAGCGCGATATGGTCTGGGTGGCGCTGGCCGGCCCGGCGATTAATTTTGCGCAAGCCGTGGTCTGGGGCGCGGGCCTTTTTGTCTTGCAAGGCGCTGGTATCAGCGAGCCTTTTTTGCTAAAAATGTGCCAGGGCGGCGTGCTGGTCAATGTGGTGATGTGTGTGTTTAATCTGTTCCCGCTGCCACCGCTCGATGGCGGGCGCATTTTGGTGGGCTTGCTGCCCATGCGTCAGGCGTATTGGCTCTCGCGCGTGGAGCCCTGGGGCTTTTTTATTGTGATGGCGCTGGTGCTGACCAAGGTGATCAATACCTTTTGGATGCTGCCTTTGATGGGCCTGAGTTTTGAAGCTCTGGAATTGCTGCTCAGCCCCTTGCGCGCATTGCTGCTCAGCAGCGCAGCGCCTGTTTAATTGGTTTGACCTTGTTGACTAAAGCACCATGAGTACTGTTCGTTTTTTAACCGGCATCACCACCTCGGGCACACCGCACTTGGGCAACTACGTGGGCTCCATCCGCCCCGCCGTGCAAGCCAGCTTGCGGCCCGGCGTAGAAAGTTATTACTTTCTAGCCGACTACCATGCGCTCATCAAAATTGACGAGCCGGCGCGCATACAGCGCTCTACCTTGGAGATCGCCGCTAGCTGGCTAGCCGCGGGCCTAGACCCCGAGCGCGTAGTGTTTTACCGCCAGTCTGACATTCCCGAGATCCCCGAGCTCACGTGGTTTTTGACCTGCGTGACCGGCAAAGGCATTCTCAACCGCGCGCATGCCTACAAAGCCTCGGTGGACAAAAACACCGCCGCTGGCACTGACCCGGACGCGGATGTGAGCGCTGGCCTGTTTATGTACCCGGTGTTGATGGGTGCGGACATTTTGATGTTCAACGCCCACCATGTGCCGGTGGGGCGCGACCAGGTGCAGCACATCGAAATGGCGCGCGACATGGCGCACAGTTTTAACCACCGCTATGGCGAACATTTTGTGGCCCCCTTGGCGGCCATCGAAGAAAACGTGGCCACCTTGCCGGGCTTGGATGGCCGCAAGATGAGCAAGAGCTATGACAACACCATCCCTCTGTTTGCCAGCAGCGCGCAGTTGCAAAAACTCATTTCCAACATCAAGACCGATTCGCGCGTACCCGGCGAGCCCAAAGACACCGAAGGTTCGGCCTTGTTTCAGATTTACCAGGCCTTTGCCAGCCCTGAGGAAACTGCCGCGTTTGCGCAAGAATTTGCCCAAGGCATTAGCTGGGCCGCTGCCAAAGAAAGGCTGCATGCGCGCATAGACCAAGAAATCGCGCCCATGCGCGCCCGCTACCAACACCTGATGGAGCATCCGCAAGAAGTGGAAGCCATGCTGCTGCAAGGCGCTATCAAAGCGCGCGCATTGGCCACGCCCTTTATGGCGCGCTTGCGCCAGGCCGTGGGGCTGCGCAGCTTGGCGGCGCAAAGCACGGGCGGCCCCGCCAAAACAACCAAAACCGCCAGCGCGGCCTTCAAGCAATACCGCGAGAGTGACGGGCAGTTTTACTTCAAACTGCTCGATGCTAAAGGCGCGCTGCTTTTGCAAAGCACGGGCTTTGCCAACCCCAAAGAAGCGGCGCAAGTGATGGGCCAGCTCAAGGCTGGCGGGGCTAGCGCACTGCCTGCCTGCCAGGCTTTTATCGCCAGCGTTGCGGATGCTGTAGCGCTGGACGAAGCGCTAGAGAGTTTGCGTGCGCAGGCAGCATGACTTGCAATAGGCTAGGCCTGTGCCAAACCAATACGAGCTCGATTCGCGTCCTCCCTGCAAACGAGGGAATATATTGCTAACTTCGTCATCGCGAGGAGCGTAGCGACGTGGCGATCCATAAGTACGTGATTGACAAAGAACCATGGATTGCTTCGCTGCGCTCGTAACGACGAGATGAGCGTTTTGCCGAACATCACTCTTTAATCCCCATGCAAGCCAAATACTTATTACAACTGGCTTGCCTCTCGGCGCTCTGGGGTGCCTCCTTCATCCTGACCCGCATTTCCGCGCCACAACTGGGGCCGAATTTTTCGCCCTGGCTGCGGATGGTTTTGGGCACCTTGATGCTGGCGGCCATCATGCGCGCGCTCAAGCACCGCTGGCCCACCGAGCATTGGAAAGAATTGATGTTCATCGGCTTTCTGGCCGTCGCCGGTCCGCATGCCTTGTATTCGCAAGCCGCCTTGTTTTTGCCCGGCGGTTATGGCGCGCTGCTGTCGGTGACCTCGGTGCTGTTCGGCGCTTTCGCCTCGGCCTGGCTGGGCGAAGAAGTGCTGACACGCGGCAAGCTAGCTGGTTGCCTGCTTGGCCTGGCCGGTGCTGCGTTAGTGGTACGCCTGGGCCCGGTACACCCCAGCACGCAACTCATGCTCTCGGCAATCACGTGCGTGGGCGCGGCGGCCTTATCGGGCATCGCCACGCCCTACCTCAAGCGCGCCACCACGCGCATGGAGCCGCTGTCCATCACCGCCGGTATGCATGCGGCCTCCGTGCTGCTGCTGCTTCCTGGCGCGGTGCATGATTTTCCGAATGCGCATTTCACGCCCAGCGCTTTGGCCGCGGTGAGCGTGCTGGGCATCGCCACCTCGGGCCTGGCCTATTGGATGTTTATGCGCATCATGCAGCACGTGCCACCTATGGCGTCAATGACGGCCAACTTTATGAGCACCGGCTTTGGTGTGCTCTGGTCGGTGCTGCTGCTGGGCGAAGCCACCAGCCTGGCCATGGCCGTAGGCGGCGGATTGATCGTGCTAGCCTGCCTGCTGGTCTCCAATGTCAATCCGCTGGATTTGCTGCGGCGCTCCGACCCCAAGCCCGAGCCGGACGCCTGAGCAAGCCGCGTCAAGAATGAACTGGCGAAGCCGAGAGCTTCACTCCGAGCGCATGAAGTAGCTTGAGCATTGTGTCGTACCGAGGCTTGGCGCCTGGGGTAAGCGCCTTGTAAAGACTCTCACGACCAAGCCCGGTATCCTTGGCCAGTTGTGCCATGCCACGGGCACGCGCAACATCACGCACCGCGCTTAGAAATACATCAGGATTCGGATCTTCCAATGCAGCAGTGATGTAGTGCGCAATGGTTTCCTCATCGTCTAGGTAGTCAGCGGCGTCGAACGGGGAAAATTTAGCCATAGTTCACTCCTTATCTAAAGCCCGCGCCATCTCAATGGCGCGCTTGATATCGCGCTTCTGCGAGGACTTGTCACCGCCGACGAGAAGCAAATAGACCACCTCTGCACGCCGCGAGAAATACACGCGTTAGCCAACTCCAACTCCCTAACGCCAAGGTTAACCGGCGCCGGAGGCCCGCCAGGGCCGTAGGGCACCAACACTGGCCAATAAAATGGCGAAGCCATGGCTAATCTTGGCGTCCGCGTTGAACCGACAGTTAGAGCTGTGCAAAGATGCGCTCCATTGCCTTATCACCTTTCTTGTATTCCTTGCGAACGAGGAATACCTCCTTGAGGAGATGGAGAGAGAAGATTTCGCGAACCTTGAGTAGCTTACAGCCTGCACGCTCTCCGCTCACACTACCACCAGAGGTTTGATAGCAGCGAAGCACTTCATCTCCGTCTTTATCTCGACCGTATGCATGTGGTTCGACGATTCTTGAATATCCGTGATAGCGCAACTCCAAACACTTGCGTCCATTCACTGCATCAACGATCAATTGGTTCATCAAGCACCCTCAGGTTTTGGCTGAATCTCTCTGACAGTCATGTTGTCATATTTGTGGCCACATGAGGTACACACGATAGTTCGATGATCTTTCGGAGATCGTACTAGCTGCCTTTGCTTGTGGTCGCTCTCCCAGCAACGTAGGCAAAAGGGTTTGCCAGTGGCTTCACCGTGCTCATCCCTGATGTAGTAAGCGTCGCCCCTTTGTACTAGGTCATCCTTCGCTTCGAATGCACTGGTGAGTTCTGCGATTTTTTTATCTTTTTGCGCCAACTCCCCTTGCACTTCAACCAGTTCGACCTTTGCATCGGCGAGGGAAACCAGCAGGTCAGCGAACTTTAGCTTTAGTTCTGCCTTTTCCAACGACAGATCTGATTCGCGCAGGAATTTTGCGATATCCGTGGCTGTTTTAATGCTGCTTAAGGCGGCGCCAATTGTGGCTAAATCTGGCATGGTTGATCCTCTGTGTTGTCTTGGGCTCTAGCGTGAAGGTGAGGGGCTCTGGGCCGGCCCCGCCGGCTCGGCGTCCCAGTGGCGAAGCCGCGCCTCGGCCGTGGAGTTATGTTGCACGCCGCACTCCTAGCAACACGGCTTCTAGGTCTGCTTGAGCAACAGATGAACTACCGAGCGTGTCTTGGCGCATTGCTGCCACCATGTCCGTGAAAGCAACGCGCTGCTCGCTGGTGTTTATGGTTGCTCCCAAGCGTTCGAATTTCGAAAAAGTCGAAATGACGGTGGGTGCACCGTAGAGCGAAATTCTGCATTTGGCATCTGTGGTTTTTGCCCTCAGTTGCCGGCCTTCTGTCGAGCTTCTTTGGTATCCGAGATGTGCGTGCTCACTTACGCACTGCAAATAATCTGCGTATGCCTTTGATCGGAGATCGCGCTGATGCTTCTTATTGTCGAGGTGGCGGGTAAATAGGAACTGCAACACAGCCCCGACTACAAGGCCAATCAATGAAAAGGCGGCAGTATTCACCGAGCCTCCCTTGCGACATAACGTTCGACATGAGCGGTGGACGAAAGCTTGCGAAGCGAGCTTTTGGACGTCCGCTCGTTGGAAGGGTTATGCGTCGTTGATGATTGCTGCAACGCGAATTCCCTCGTAGAAGATCATCAGCACGGCGTGAACACCCTCAGCGGTTGTGTGTAGCCTGTACTGGAAGATTGGACGATTCGCCCCTTGAATAGGCACCAGGGAGAGTGCCTCCCCTATGCGAAGAGTCATGTCGTGAAAGAGCCGGTTGGTTTCTTCGGCATTTGGTCCCTTAAGGGCCGCGAAGGCGTCAGTGACTACGCGAACTTCATTAAGCGGCTTCAAGCTTGTGTGGTGGTACAGAACGCCGCAGGCTATGTGCCTCATGCACCGCGAGAAGCGCTCTACGTCGACCTCGAATGCGCAGGTCTCGACCATAGGGCCGTTCCCCTCTTGGATTGCCACCGGAGTGAGGTTCGGCATAAACGCGCCGTACGCCGCCGGCTTGCGGCGCAAGGCACGCATGACCTTGGTTTCGAAGTGCTGCTGTTTGAAGCGGTTGCCCTGAAGGGCCGTGGAGAGCAAGAACATCAAGTACTCGTCGTCCTTTGCCTTCTCCGAATTGTGTAAGTCGCATGAAGGCACGGAGATCAAGTTCTTACGGAAATCAAAGCCAAGCGGCAGATCGCGCAACTCCGGAAACAGGCACCGCGGGGGTACGTGCTCGCGCGAAGTCGCCGCACCGCTGCACATGTAGCAACTTACGGTGGGGGATAGGTGCCTACGACGCATAACGTTCGAGCTAAGCGGGCGCCAACGGCAGGACGCCAGGTACAGGCCGATGAAAATGTACCGCGTACCATCGGCCCGGGCCTGGTGGCCTGCCGTTGGTCCTCCGCTTGAGCGAGGGGTTAGGCATCGCTGGGCGGCAGCAAGCCAAGGCGCTTTGCCCCCAAGTGCGACGTGTACGCTACTTGCTCAAATTCCACGGTGAACTCCGACTTACTGCGGCGCCCCTGCCACAGCTGAACATGGGAGTTCTGTCCTGCGAGGATGAGTGCAATGATCTCGAAGGCGCTGAAGGGCATTTCTGGCCCCATGTATATGCCGGTCAGTGCATCTGTAGGATAGGTGTATGCGGTTCCCGCTTGGCTGTGAATACCGCGCCATTCCTGTTCATACTGCCAGTCGAGTGCTTTGGTGCAGTACAGATCTAACACTTGCTCGAAGTTGTCGTCACATAGCATTGGAGCGATCTCGACTTCTGGCATATCAGTCGTATATGTCACCTTTCGTAGCTTCTGAAAGAGATCTAAATCAGTTCGAAACTCTAGGCAAAATCCCCTGAAGTGACCGCTATAGTGCGACCACATGAGGAGACTATTGTTTATCTCGGAAAAGCAGGAAACCCCTCTGGCCGACAGGAACTTTGAGATTTCGGTATCGAGTAGCTTTCGACCGACGCGAAGCAGCATGATCCGGAGCGCCGGCACTGACGATGTCTCAAAACTTCTCCGGACCTTTGGTTCAAGGTCAGGCCTCGACAGATAGCTGCTTCGAATCCGCTCGACCTCCTCGTCAGACGGCTCCTTCACGCTGGGTGACAGCGCGCAGTCGTATGGGTCGTTGAAGTGCATCGGCGAACCAAAGAAGATCACCTGTTCTTTCAGGTTCTGGAGGGAGCGGGCCGACAACGGCTCGTACTTGTAGACGCGGAGTGGCAGGGGCATGAGTTGCGATGCCTAACGTGATGTAGACCGCAAAACCCGGTTGATACATCCAGGCACAGTCGATACATCTTTTGAATGAAATGGCTGCAAGCGGCTTGCGCCTTGGCTTACAGATTCGTTTACTGTAGTTTTATACAAAGGTAAATTTGCCATGAAAGCCGGTGCCCCTTCCTTGAAGTCCACCCGCTTGCTCGATCAGTTGCAGGTGAACTTACGTTAGCGGCACTATAGCCTCAACATCGTTAAATGTTAATTTTTTGGCTACAATTATTTTTACATTCGTCAGCCCACGGGGTAGCCTCAATGCACCACCCGGCCGCGTCGGCTTTCGGCAAATAGCCGAAAATGCAGCCCAAGTCGCCCAATAGATACGCCCGCACACCGGCCCTATCCCATGCCCAGCATCCTCAACATCTCTGCCTACTTGTTCACGCCGCTGCCCGATGCTGCGGCGCTGCGCGACATATTGCATAGCCGCGCGCAGGGCTTGCAGCTCAAGGGCACGATATTGCTGGCCCATGAAGGCATCAATATGTTTCTGGCCGGGCAGGCCGATGCTGTACGCAGCTTTGTAGCGCAACTGCAAAGCGACGAACGCTTTGCGCCGCTGGCGCCCAAAGAGAGTTGGTCCGAAGAGCAGCCTTTCAAGAAGATGCTGGTTAAGGTGAAAAATGAAATCATCCGCATGAACCACCCTGCCATTCAACCGGCGGCGGGCCGTGCGCCAGCGGTCAGTGCCGCCACAGTGCGGCGCTGGCTGGAGGCTGGGGTGGACGACGCGGGCCGTCCGGTGGTCACGCTGGATACGCGCAATGCGTTTGAGGTGGACGAAGGCACATTTAGCGGTGCGCTGGATTGGCGCATCCACAAGTTCACCGAATTTCCCGATGCGTTTCGCGCGCACAAAGCATCGCTGCAAGACAAAACAGTGGTGAGTTTTTGCACCGGCGGCATTCGCTGCGAAAAGGCCGCCATCTTGATGCGCGAGGAAGGGCTGGAGCATGTCTATCAGCTCGAAGGCGGCATCCTCAAATATTTTGAGGAAACCGATGGCAAGCACTACAACGGCGGCTGCTTTGTGTTTGACGAGCGGCGCGTGGTGGGGCCGGATTTGCAGCCTATGCCTTTGCAAGGCGACGGGTTCTAAGCCGCTTCTCCCGTTTCGATGTGTCTGGTAGTCGCTGCATGGATTGCCACGGCCTGCGGCCTCGCAATGACGCTACTTTCGTCAAAGCGCGTCACTTGGCAGTAATTGCGTCACTGCGAGGAGCGCCAGCGACGTGGCAGTCCATGCTTGCTTGAAGCAAGCTCGGCCTTCGAAATTCGTACGCCTCAGTCCTTTTTGTCCGCCGGCGGCAAGCGCGTTGGGTGAGGCTCGACATCGCGACTAGGCACGTCGATGATGTCGTCACCCGCCGCTGACCGGGTTGCCCATGGCGCGCTTTGCTGCCATTTTTTGTAGCTGTCTAGCATCACGACGAGCTGCGGTTTGCGCCCGGTAAACAGCCAGCGCAGCAGCGAGAAAGCAAACATCAACGCGGCCATGCACAGCAAGGCCAGCATAAAGCCTAGGCCCAGTAGCAGAAAAAAAACACGAAGCAACCAGCGCATATCTACCTATCCGTTTTGTTGAACGCCTAAGCGGCCCGGCCCAGCATGGTGCGCAAGTCGTGCATATACGCAGGCACCTTGACACATACATAGGTCGCCACCAGGGCATTTACAAGGCCGGTGAGCAAAAACACATCGGGCACCGTTAGGCCCGCGCCTAACAAGGCCCCGGCCAATACCGCGCTGACCACCATGAACAAGGCATTGAGAATATTGTTGGCCGCGATGATGCGCGCTCTATGCGTGACCTGGCTGCGCTGCTGAATGAGCGCGTACATGGGCACGCTAAACAAACCGGTAAACAGGCTCATAAAAAACAGATCGGCCATCACACGCCAGTGCGCGCTTTGCGCTACGAAAGCGCTGGCGCCCATCAAAGCCGAAGGCGCCAAAGTGTGGGACGCGAAATACAAGTCCACCGCAAACACACTCATACCCGCCGCACCTAGCGGCACCAGGCCCAGCCCCAGGCCTGCGCCTTTGCGGCTAAGGCTTTCACATAGCAGCGCGCCAATGCCTACGCCTACCGAAAACACCACCAGCAGCAGCGATGCCACTTGCTCATCGCCATGCAGCACAGTTTTGGCAAAAGAGGGGAACTGGCTCAAAAACACCGCGCCGAAAAACCACATCCAGCTGATGCCCAGCATGGAGCGAAACACCACTGGGTCAGCCGCCGCCAGCCGCAAATTGGCAGCCGTCTCGGTAAACGGGTTCCAGTTCATGGGCTGGCCTTGCAGGTGCGCGGGCGTGGCTGGAATAAAGCCTGCCGCGATGCGACCCAACACCGCGAACACCACACAAGCCGCAGCCGCTGCGGTCTGACCGATGTCAGGGATGGCCACCAACAGGCCGCCGACCATATTGCCCAGCAAAATGGCGACAAAAGTGCCCATCTCCACCATGCCGTTGCCGCCCACCAGTTCGCGCTCTTGCAGCACCTCGGGCAAATAGGCGAACTTGGCCGGGCCAAACAAAGTGGAATGGCAACCCATCAAAAATGTACAGGCCAGCAACACCCCGGCCTGCTGCGCCATAAAGCCGTAAGCGGCCAGAAGCATGATGGCGATTTCTAGGTTTTTGACCAGGCGCATCAGGCGCGCTTTGTCCCAGCGGTCGGCAATTTGTCCGCTGGTCGCAGAAAACAGCACGTAGGGCAAGATAAATAAAGCGCCTATGACCAAGCCCGCCAGCGCTGGCGGCAACCAGGCCACCTGCAGCTGGTAGGTCACCATCACGGTAAAAGCGAACTTAAATACATTGTCATTGCCCGCGCCGCTGAACTGCGTCCAGAAGAAGGGGGCAAAGCGGCGCTGCCTGAGCAGTGCAAATTGATTAGTCTTAACTTGGGTGTCCATTGCAGCCTCCCAGAGCGTGTCAAACGAACCGCATTGTTACGCAGTCGGGGCGCTGCGCTCGCCGGTTTGCAATCGCCACAGCGCCGCATAGGCGCCGCCTTGCGCCAGCAGTTCATCATGGGTGCCGCTTTCCACAATACGCCCGGCGTCCATCAAATGGATGCAATGGGCTTGGCGCACGGTGGACAGGCGATGGGCGATGACGATGGTGGTGCGGCCTTGGCTGACCACTTCGAGCGAGCGCTGAATGGCTGCTTCGGTTTCGTTGTCCACCGCGCTGGTGGCTTCGTCCAGCACCAAGATCGGTGGGTCTTTCAAAATTGCGCGGGCCAACGCCAGGCGCTGGCGCTGCCCGCCCGAAAGCTTTTGGCCGCGTTCGCCCAAGCGGGTGGCAAAACCCAGGGGTAGTTTTTCAATAAATTCCGTGGCCTCGGCGGCGCGGGCCGCAGCGGCTATCGCCTCGTCGCTGACGGCAGCGCGGTCTTGCTCGCCATAGGCAATGTTGTCGGCCACGCTGGCGTCGCTTAAAAAAGCGTCCTGCGCCACATAGCCGATGGCGCGGCGCAGGTCTTGCAAATTGAGCGCATCAATTGGTTCGCCATCGAGCAAGATGCCCCCTTGCTGCGGTGTGTAAAAGCGCAGCAGCAGCTTGACCAGGGTGGATTTGCCAGAGCCAGTAGAGCCGACAAAGGCCACCGTCTGGCCCGCCGGTATGGTCAGGCTAATGTCGTGCAGCGTGGGTGCCTCGCCCGCTGTCGCGTAGGAAAACTGAAGGTTTTCAAAGCGGATTTCGCCAGCGACCTTCTCTTTGGCAAAGTGCTTGCCTTCGTAGGCGATGCTAATCGGTGTGTCCAGTAAGCCCATGGCGCGTTCGATGGCGGCCATGGAGCGTTGGTACATATCGGCCACTTCAGCCAGGCCAGTGAGCGGCCAGAGCAGGCGCTGCGTCAAAAAAACCAGCACCGAAAACGCACCTACTGCCAATTGGCCATGCAGCGTCAACCAGCCGCCGTACAAAAGCGTGGCGGTAAAGCCCGCCAAAATCGCCATGCGGATGACCGGCGTGATGGCGGCGCTAATACGGATGGCAGCGGCATTGGTCTGGCGGTAGCGGTTGCTCGCCTCTTCGATGTGACTGGCCTCAAAGCCCTCGGTGGCAAAGGCTTTGATGGTGGCCAGGCCCAGCAAATTGTTATTGAGCCGCGCGCCCACATCGCCTGCCGCCTCGCGCACTTTGGTGTAACGCGGCGCCAGCCGGTTTTGAAACCAGAAAGCGCCCAGCAATATCAACGGTACGGGTAACAAGGCCATCAACGCGATCTCTTTTTGCAAAGCAAAAAACACGGCGCTGACCATGAGCGAAGAGAAAAACACCTGAATGATTTGGTTGGCGCCGCCATTCAAAAAACGCTCCATCTGGTTGATGTCGTCGTTCAGGATGGCCATGAGGTTGCCGGTGCGCTGGTTCTCAAAATACGCCATATCCAGGCGCTGCACATGGCGGTAGGTGTCCAGGCGCATATCGTGTTGCAGGTTTTGCGCCAACTGGCGCCACTTCACTTCGTACAAATACTGAAACAAAGACTCGCCGCCCCACACCAGCACATTAAATAATGCCAGCGCCAGCAATTGCTCCCAGGTGTTGGTGATGCCGATCGCACCCAACACATGACGCGCCAGAAAACTCTCTTCCCCCTTCACCACCACATCCACCGCCGCGCCAATCAAGACCTCGGGCAGGATGTCAAAAAACTTGTTCAGTACCGAATACAGCGCCGCCAATTTGAAATCGCGCCGATAGGCGCTGGCATAGCGCAGGAGTTTGCTTAAAGGATGCATCAGGAAACAAAAAAGCGGCGTGGGTGAGCAGGGATTGTCACCCACGGCGCTGGCCGCGGTCGCTGAATCCGCATGGCACTCTAAAGTGCGTTTAAGCCCGCAGCTTCGCAGCCACCTGCGCCACCCGCGCGCCGTAAGCTAAGGCCGTATCCAAATCACCCTGGTGCATGGCATCGGCCGGTGTGGTGTTGCCAGCATGGGCCATCATGCCGATGCTAGAACCCAAGCGGTTGATGGTTTCGTTACCCATGATGTTCAGGCCAGCCCAAACCATGCCGTGTTGCATCGCCAAAGTCAGCATGCTTTGCAAGGTGGAGAGCTTGTCGCCGCTGGGGTAGCCCGAGCAGGTAAAGCCGCCGCCCACCTTGTCTTTCCAAGTACCTACAAACCAACGCTTTGACGACGCATCGGCAAATTTTTTGAACTGCCAAGATACCGAGCCCATGTAGGTGGGCGAGCCCATGATGATGGCGTCTGCTACGTCGAGTGCAGCCCACTCGGCTTCGCTGATATTGCCTTCGGCGTCGATGGCAATGAGCTGGGCGTCTGCGCCCTCGGCCACTTGCTGGGCCAGGCGTTGGGTATGGCCGTAGCCGGAGTGGTAAATCACAACTGTCGATGTCATAGTCAAAGTTTCCAAAAATAAAAATGCCAGGGTCTGTACATAGAAACCATCAGCACATACGCCTGGCGCGCTGCACTAACAAAAAATCAGGGAGCGTTAAGCGCCGCTCGCGCGCATCTCACTTAAGCCGACAGATCAAACACCAGCACTTCAGCGCCTTGCGCCTGGTCTAAAGCCACGCGGCTTTCACCTTTCAGTAGTAAGGCATCGCCCTGGCCCATTGCCTGCCCATTCGCCGACAAAGCACCGCGCAGCACCTGCACATAGGCTTTGCGCGCCGGATCTAGTTCCAAAGAGGCACTTTGGGCACCATCAAACAAGCCGGCATACATGCGCGCATCGGCATTTATTTGCACCGCGCCTTGCGCACCGCTGGGTGCGGCGACCAAGCGCAATACGCCATCTTTTTCGGAAGAAGAAAATGTTTTTTGCTCGTACGACGGCGCAATGCCGCGCACATTGGGCTCGATCCAGATTTGCAGGAAATGGGTGGTTTCGTTGGGCGCGTGGTTGAACTCGCTGTGCTGCACGCCGGTGCCTGCGCTCATGCGCTGCACATCGCCTGGCGGTATGCCTTTGACATTGCCCATATTGTCTTTGTGCGCCAAATTGCCCGACAGCACGTAGCTGATGATTTCCATGTCCCGGTGGCCGTGCGTGCCAAACCCGGTACCGGGCGCGATGCGGTCTTCATTGACCACCCGCAAATTGCCCCAGCCCATGTAGGCCGGGTCGTAATAACCAGCAAAGGAAAAACTGTGGAAAGACTTGAGCCAGCCATGGTCGGCATAGCCCCGGTCAGCGGATTTGCGTAAATACATCATGGCTAGATGCTAACGGCAAGCACGGGTGTTAGAAGCCAAGGGAATTGATGGCATCATTCAAATATTTCGAACCTAAAGGCATTTCAAATGCAATCTGCACGCGATTACCTCACCCCCGACACCCTGTCCATGCTGCAAACCATCGCCGAGCGCGGCAGCTTTGCTGCTGCGGCGCGCGCGCTCAAGCTGGTGCCCAGCACACTTACCTACCGGGTACGCCAGATTGAAGAAGCGCTGGACGTGCTCTTGTACGACCGCAATTCACGCCAAGCTAAGCTGACCCCGGCGGGGGCCGAATTGCTACGCGAAGGCGCGCGCTTGCTGGAAGACATCGACGCGGTAGCCAACCGGGTCAAGCGCGTAGCTACCGGTTGGGAGTCGCAACTCACGATTGCTTTAGACACCATCATCGTACGTGCCACTGTGATGGACTTGTGCGAACACTTTTTTAGCCTGTCACCACCGACCCGCCTGCGCCTGCGCGACGAAACCTTGTCCGGAACCATGGCCTGTTTGATCGCCGGTCAGGCCGATCTGGCCATCGGCGTGGGGCCCGATGCGCAAGGGCAGACCGGGATTCACATCAAAGCATTGGGTGCGGTTTCCTTCGTTTTTGCAGTTGCGCCGGGGCATCCGTTGGCTGCGGCACAGGAGCCTTTAAGCAGTGCACTGATGCAGCGGCACCGCGCGGTGGCCGTGGCCGATTCGGTGCAGCGCGGCAGCGGCATGAGCTTTGGTCTATTTCAAGGCCAAGAAGTTTTCACCGTCGCTAGCATGCAGGCCAAGCTCGATGCGCAGTTGCGCGGTATGGGCAGTGGCAACTTACCACTTTCCCTGGCCGCCCCCCATATTGCGAGCGGGCGGCTCGTCGCTAAGCGTACTGAGCAGGCAATGCGCCAGGCGTCTATCCACTACGCCTGGCGCGGTACCAAAGCGGCGCCGCCGGGGCGCGCCTTGCAATGGTGGCTAGACCAATTGGAGAGCGAAGCCACGCGCAAGGCTTTGCTGGCGTCTTGATACGGCAGCA
>Ga0192647_101623_pt1 | contig 14545 bp, 12 predicted proteins | sample LauGreFa1BDMLBSN_2_FD_133046 | JGI IMG/M metagenome (GOLD analysis project Ga0192647, IMG submission 133046) | Freshwater lake microbial communities from Lake Michigan, USA - Fa13.BD.MLB.SN - reassembly | ecosystem: Environmental > Aquatic > Freshwater > Lake | place: Lake Michigan, USA...
AATAGACAGAAAGACAACGTCAAACTCTTTCCCTTGGAATGCGTCGACCGTACCGACGCGGAGTCGCTCATCGCCTGATTCGGCTTGCCGGTAGGGACGCGCGATTCGGATTTCAGCGTCCTCCTTTTCAGCAAGGCCCTGCTCGACGAGTGACTCAAGAATCAGGTCACATTGAGCTCGGTAAAAACTTATTACGCCAATACTCAGTGACGGCCCACAAGAGTCTGCTATGCGCTTAACTTCCTTTGCAATCGCGCGGGCCTCTACTTGTCGTATCCGACTAGGGCCTCGTCTATCCTCTTTGCCATCCTGTAAAGGAACATCTAACCAAGCAGCGCATTTGCCTTTGTAGCCCGGAATAGTGTGATCGAATTCCTGTGCTGCACGACCTGAAAGCAAAATGCCAAGCCCTTCAGGCTCGTAGAACTGCTTACTAATGAAGTCTCCCAACGTCGGATGCATTCGGTACTGCGTATCAAGCATCACAACACGCTTGATATTGTCGACTTTTTCTTGCTCTCTAAGCTGTTTCACCAGTCGCTCAAAAAGACTTTGTTCGTACGCCTTGGCTTGAGCCTCCGTCAGGCTTTGCTTCAAAATCAGCTCATCCTCCAGATCTCGCTGAACAAGGTGAGGTAACTGGCGATGGTCTCCAACCAGTACGATACGTCGGCGCGCCATCGCCATAGGAACAAATAGATCAAGCGGGTTGGCTCTTGCAGCCTCGTCAATGACAACCGTGTCAAATTCAATTCCCTCGGATGCATCTAGATCACTCAACTCCTTCAAGCTACTCATAGACTTTCCTGCAGCCTGCTGGCACGTAGCGCCGACAATACTGGCGTACTCACGTACCGCTCTCGCTGCCTCGTCGGGCGCTTGAGCAAGTGCAGCATGGTAAGAAGCCACTACCGCAGATATACCCCTGCGAGACTGCTGTAACGGCGCTGCGATGGCATGTTCGAGATCAGCCAAGATACCAAGTGCCTCACCGTTCAGTGCCTGCTTGAGCTTAGGAGGCCTGTAATCGGGGATCAGCCGATCCAGCATGGACATCTTGAATGCAGTCAATTCAGAAAGATCTGCTTCGGTCGCATCAGCAACGCTCGAAAGTCGCTGGAGCAACTGCAACTCGGACTCTTGAAGTTTGACGTTGCTCCGCCGTATAGTTCGCTCAAGCTGATGTACCCTGTCCGAGCCGTCATCGGAAAAGCCAATGGGGCTAGTTCGCAGAGCCCGAAGTAGTCGCACAAGTCCCGCTGGCTCATTCGCGTGACGTTGGGTTTGTACTTTTTTCTGCTGCGCAAGAAAATCATCCCACCGGTCGCTCAACTCAGCTGGCAATCGAATGTTCAGAGCGTTTAATTTCCGCAATAAGACATCAACTTGCTCGAACTGTGTATTTCGCTCCAGTAGCGAAAAACTTCCGAGCCTCAATGTAGTGAGCCGCTGATTAAGTTCTGCCAGTGGCTGCGTCAAAGGCTCATTTGACTGGATAGAGTCAAGCCGTTTAGCAAGTGCTTTACGTGTGTCTTCGCACCAAACAGCAATGGGATCCACACTGAGGTTTCGTCCACCAATTCGAACTGAGGGCAAACCAAAAACTCGTCCTCGATTCAACGCGTTATCGACAGCATCGTGTTGGTAGCTACTGATAAGAATTTGATGCTGCAAAGATTGATTTTCTAGCGCCCTAGCTAGGAGTATTTTCAAGGCCGCAATAACTTGTGTCTTACCTGTTCCAGGTGGGCCGACGATGAGTGCTATGTCTGGAGTGTTGATAGCAACGTCTAACGCAAGCTTTTGGCGCTCTGTAGGTTCACCCTTGAAACTTTCTTTGGCCGCAGGGGACATACTAGGAATATGCCGCCGCCGTGCAATTGGCGGAGCTACGCCCTCTAACAAGTAACTCAGTTGCGGTAATCGCCGTCCATCATTGATGGCTTGCTTTGCACGCGTACGTCGGGTCTGCACTGCTTCGTCACCTGATAGTGAGTAATAGATGAAACCCTTCGCCTGCGGTCGCTCTGAGCGCCGGTCTTGACTTGGAATCAAGACAACACCGCCTGGCTCAAAGCGGACTACTCCTCTAACTGGACGTCGCCTTGTACGATCATCCTTTACCGCAACGCTTAGAACCTCAGAATCCAGTTCAAGTTCCTTCTCGCCCAGTTCGACCTGAGTCGCGCCTGTTAGGCCCAAAGTTTGCCATCGCTTCCGAAACTCTTTCAAATGCTCTGCATCGACTTTCAAGAACCAGGCCCAAAGTTCCCCCTCAATTAAGTTCGCGTCTTTGAATCTAAGGGAACCTAGCTCTCTAGCGCAATCAAGTGCTTGTTCCCATTCAAGAGCGCCGTATTCCTGCCATAGACGTAGGTAGCTTCCGTTATCGCGCAACGTAGCATCAAGTAATGCACGTTGCTCCGTGCTCTGAAGACGAACAGAAACACTGGCATCTTGAAATGACAGTTTGCCAACGGCCATCGCAACTCGACCAGACGCACTCCTAAGCCGAGTCACGCTCATCAGCTTAAGTTCACCCTTATCGCGTTTGACTGTGCCACGCCAACCTGCTCCCAACATCACAAAAGCCTCGTCTGAGGCATTGTCGAAGCGGCCAAGAAAAATACGACTCAGACCCGAACTGGGCGGCTCATCAGAACTAATAAAGCGCTCCGTTAACCAAGTCACAGCGGCAGACACTTCAGGGTGGGCGATCTCGCCTTTGCTTACCAATTGTTCTGCTATGGCCTCATCAACTGAAAACGCCATCTCCTCATTGAGACTTAGCTGGATTTGCTGAACCAGATCCAATGACTGAAGTTGCAAGACGTTACCTTGACGAATTCGCAGAACCCACAATGTCAGCCCTCGCTGCACCTGAATCGCTATTAGGTCCTTGTTTCCGACAACTTTTCCGACGCAAACTGCATCACCCTGACGGATCAGATAGTCGTCTCCAAGATCTTGGACCAACACCGACTCACCGGCTTGCCAATCGGAAGTCAGATCATCACAATCGAACTTGAAAAGTTCGCTGGAGAAAAATGGAAAATCGCAGAGTTTCATAGTTGGCTCACCAGTTGAAACGCCATACGACGTGCTCTTCTTCTACGGCTCCTAGGTGGAGCCAGAAAGAGGCACCAGAACGACTGTCTAATTTGAGCCGCTGTCGACGTGCAACTGCGACGACTTTGTCATCGGATGCTCTTTGCAAAGAAATTCGCGTACTTGCAGAGGGCTCTATCCACAACCCATCCTTGGCAAGTTGGACGGTGCATAGCGGGCTTGCATCTGCATACAGGGACGTTCCCAAGGACAATTTCTTCAACTCAGCTGGACTCATACTCAACACCATGGCCTTACCTGTGCGAGTCCAGCACTCCTTACGAATCAACGATTCGGGAATATCCTCCGCCAAGCCATCTCGGAGCATCTCAGGCGGCATATAGCGATATTCCTGCAGCAGGATCGTACGATTCTTGTCCTGTGCGTGATCACAAAATGGACATGACTGTTTTGAGGTGTAGAAAAACGTACTGCCACAGGACTCGCATTGATCGCAATGACCTGTTGCAGCCTCGAAGGCATCAGCCCATTCACTTAGACTCGGTCGCTCGCCTGGGTCATTGAGTCCAGCATTGAAGCATCGTTCAAACAGCGTGCGAAGCGGGGCATTGAGTGTGATCTCGCGGGGCAAACCAATCGACAAAGCGTTGCTACGATCAACCGGGTGATCTACCCAAGGGAGTTCGCCACGAAGCGCCGCTTCTTCAAGTTCGGGCTCCCCGTCAAGAACGACATCCCCCTTGAGCGGGTGGACCAGCGTGAGGATGCGATATGCCATAACCGCAAAACTCCAACTATCAGTCAGCGTATTGATGCCTGACTCCTCCCGGAGAATCTCAGGCGCACCATAATCAGGAGTGAAGACGCCTTGCTGACCATCACGCGACTGGCTAGCAACGTTGTCGGCGTCGATTAACCAGACTTCTGCGTACTCCAATGACTGCGATGCGAAGACATTTGCAGGTGATAGATCGCCGTAGGCCAGTCCACGGCTATGCAGTTCAGCAAGCACCCGCGCCAGTCGTGCAAGAATCTTGAACCGACGCAACAGGCCGCCTGTTTTCAAATAGCCGGAGAGGCCGTCATCTGTCATCAATGCGTCAGTCGCAACCTGCATCAGTTCAGTCATGGGGGCTAACCCATCCATCAATTCCATGACGTAACCGGGTTGCGGCTGCGTGATTAGGGCCAACGGATGCGCGATAGGAAGGCCTTCAAGCGGTTGCCTCATAAGTGCGCGGATCTTGTTCGTCCAACTGGCTCGCCTTTCCTCTGTGGTTGCGCGCGCAACTTTGACGAGTACGTTGGGATAATTGGTCGTGCAGACAATCCCCTGACCACCTTCGCCGATACGCCCTGTTAGTTCATAGGACTGACCGTGTTGGTCTAGCACAGTCCTACTTTTTTTAACTACTTCTGTTTGTGTTGTACTCATTTGGATGTCCTAAATATGGCCACCAGTGACTTGTCATCGCTGTGCAAAGGGGTCGCCCAATCATTCATTTCAGACTGCAGCCAGCGCTTACCCGAGCGGCGATTCCGAGTTCTTAAGTCTTTATATAGCGCATTAAAAAAATCGGCGAGTTGGGCTGGCTCAAGATCATCGGCAACGCCATCTGTCATCATGACTACCCCATCACCAGGCTCGGTGAGACGACCCTGTGTAGTGCTCCATTTGTCCTGCGCGTGCGTGAACTCAAGCGCCCAGGTTTGATTTCCATAGGCTATGCGGTCTGGTGTGATGCGACGAAACTCGCCAGCGCATCTAACCAGCATCAAACCGTCACCCAGTTGAGCAGCATGGACTGCGCCTTCGACTGTCACGCGGCAGAACAACAGGGTTGTTGCGGCGTCTCTAGGACTTATTGGCTTAACCGCTTCGAGCCACTGTTGATGAATAATTGGCAACGTTGCAACTAGATCAAACCCGCGCGATGCGGCGCGCAAGATCCGTTTGGAAATCTGACAGGCACTTCGCGCCCCCAGATCACTACGTGCTCGCGATCCCAACCCGTCAGCTACGGCCGCAATCCAGCCGCCCCGGCAGCCCGTCAGAGCCATCGCGTCCTGGTTAGGCTCGCCTCGGTCTAGGTGTCGTGGGCCGATGACGCTCGCGCCGCAGGCAATAAAACTCATTGGAAGTCTAGGTCCAGTCCGTCGTCATCAGGCGGCGGGACAACAAAGGTGGTCGAGGCATCTGGATTTTGGCTTGCAGTGCGAGTGGTAACGCTCATGGTTACTGCACGGAAGAAACGATGGATGTCCCGTACGTTGTGGGCCTTAAAAATGGGCGCTTCGGCGTCATTAGAAAATTCCCTCAGCATTGCTTCGTCGGCATCTGGACCAATGGCCATTGCAAGTCGGGTTGCTTTCTGCGCCCGTTCGGAATTACATAAAGCCTTGAAGGGAACTTCCCAGTCGTCGGTCGGTTGTCCATCAGACAAAAGAATCAATACGGGGCGGTAGGCTCGAGAGGGGATGCGATCCTTGTCCTCAAGCAACTGACATGCGAGGTCAAATGCGGCGCCCATCGGCGTAACCCCTTCAGCCTTCAAATCCGCGAACCCAGCGACGCTGTGTGCCGCGACCAACGGGAGGTGCATCTGCGCTTTGCCGCCGAAAGTAATCAAGCCCACTTGTATCTCGGCGCGCAGGCGACTTTCCTTGGCAAAAGTCGAAACCATGTCTTTCAACGCAGCGTTCAGCACCTCTATCTTGCCGTTCTCCCCCATACTGCCGCTTGCGTCAGCCAAAACGATTACGGGGAGTGGTCGGGGCGTTGCAACAGCAAATTTTTTAAGACTGCTCATTTTCTTTATCCTTTGATTAGATTGATTTTTCTTATTCGGGGTTGGTGCCTTAGGTGGCGAAACTGGCAAACAAAAAAATTTCTCGATTCGTTTGGCCAAGTTGCTCGCTGTCTTAGGCACTTAAAAGCGGGGGGATATCAAATAAAATTTTAATCTTGCCAATAGCCAAGTTTTGAGTAAATCAAATTACCGGCGGATCGATGGTCATAAATATGCCCCTTCGGAACATCCCCCAACCAAGGCCCTGGCGTTTTCTTAAGAAGACTAAAGTGATTTTTTTTCAAGCCTTCTAACGCGTCCTCTATATTAGAAAAATTTAATGAATCTATCACTGCTGGCCGGCTTGGCTCAGGGGTATCTTGGAAGAAATAGACAGTCGCTGAATTATCAAAATTCTCTTCAATTAAAGCCCAGTTGTGACTCAGCATGCCTAAAATTTTCACCCACCAGTTTCGATTGCTAATTTTGAAAATAGGCGGATTTAATATTTTGTCTATTCCATCTAGTTCATCTAGAATTTCAGGAACATAGCGCCTTGTACGCCAAGCCATCATAAATTCAAAATGTCCATCTCTTTCTTTTGATGCGAATAAAAATGGTTTGTCGTCAGCAAGTTCGACGGCTCGCATAATTTGCTCCGCATGCGACTCCAATTCTTCCTCACAAAACTCTCGGTCTAACGCTTTAATTGCTTCTTCAAATCTACCTAACTCACGAAGAAGTTCTGCTTTGTAAAGCGATTGTTGTCCACCGCCATCGGTTAGCCTCGAGAGTATCAACTTCAGGAACTCACCGTCCTTGTCCGTCAACGTCCATCTGTTTTCAATTTCACGCAAGTCGTTAAAACGATGCCAAGCGTATACATAGAATTTCTGAATGTCCTCTTGCTCAGAGTTAAATGAATTCGCAAGGTTAATAAAATCTGAAGGTTCCAATAAAAGATGTAATGGCGCTTTATTTAATGCCTGACTGCCCTCAATCAACTGTTCCTCTTTGCCTTCAAAGCTCAAGGGGTTATAAAAGTCAATTGGCGACTTGCAATGAGGGCAGAAGATCCAATTTGGAACACGTTTGCTGTTCGAATCGACTTTACCGTCTGACCGACCGAAGGTACGCAATCGACTACTCCATCCGTACTTAGTTGTACTGAATTGAAGGCTGCATTTGGGACAGGGCCAAACTCTATAAGTTATGGGGGGCGATGGAGAATTCGGGTCGTCCATTGAGTTTATAAATGCGGTTAACTTATCAATGTGCTCTTTTGAACGCATAACTTCTCCATTCAAGAAGCCTATTGCGCTTATTTACAGTCGCGTAAACGGTGTACAAGCTCAGGCCAAGGCATTCGGCAATTTTTTGCCGATGACCAGCGAAACAACATGTCGAGAATTTCCATCTAAAGTTCGAAAAATGAGCAATGATGTGATCCTAAAGATTATTGTCAATAATATTCACATATACCGCCCCGCAGCGTCATGAAAAGCCCGCTTCACCTTTGCTCTCAGGTCCGCAGGTTCCAAAACCTCAACATCAGCACCAAAGCGCATCAAGTCTCCTAGCAGCTCCCGCTCATCCGAATAAGGGATTTCTAGCACATAGCTCCCATCGGCCAAAGTTTCGCTACGCTGCTTGCTGTGCCAACGCTCGCGGGAAACCCATCGCGCCCGCTCTGGGGTGAAGCGCAGCTTGGCCCACCCTTTTGGACTGCCCCCAAAGATGCCATAGCCCTCACCAACGGATTGGTCGATCGTTTTTGCAGATACTTCTTTAGACGCCAATTCCAAAATACTAACTCGCTGGATTGCATCTATGCTAAAACTGCGCACATCATCGCGCAGGTGACACCAGGCGTCAAGGTACCAGTTATCTCTATAGTGAACTAGGCGCTGAGGCGATACCTCCCTTTCCGTGGTTTTTCCGTTTTGGCGGCTGAAGTGCCAGATCTTGATTCGCTTGCGTGCCATTGTTGCAGCGGCAACTCCTTCAAAGGATTTGATGACTAGTTGGCGTTTACCGGCATGAACCACCCGGATGTGGCGAGAAATGTCTTTGCCCGCAAGGCCGTTTTTTTCCATGAGCTCAGCTAGGCGTCCTTGTAAAGGTTTGAGCTTCGGGCCCAGCAAGCCGGGCTCCAGTTGGGTCATGAGTTGCTGGATCGTCACCAGGGACAAAACTTCTTCCGGGCTAAACCATAGGCCTGGCAGTTCTGAGTCAGTATGGCCTTGGCGCATGACATAGCCGCCTTGGTCTCGGTCGTATTCGATGGGGATATGAAACTGATCTCGCAGCTTGGCAAGGTCTCGTTTGAACGTGGCTTCAGAGATTTCTAGAATGCTCAGAAGCACATGCTTTGCAACCGGGCGCTTACCCAGAAGCAATTCCTTATATTTGTATAGGCGGGCGATTTCACTCATACTTTTCCTTTTGTAGGTAAGGCGACAGGTGAGGGGTCATTTCGAAATAGCATAAGTGCTAGGCCATACCCGGCCTGACTCTTAGGCTGCGTGTGTAACTGGTTTTTAGGTATTGCTGGGCTAAATCCGGTTGTTCTAACTTAAATTTTTGACCGTCAAAGCGAGTCGTTTGAGCACCGTTAAAAGTAGCCCAACCGGTCAAGCCACTTGCTTGACCGACCGACACCATGAGTTGCTCGGAATAAATTTGTTCCTCAACTTCTAAGGTTTTCAGCTTCCCGCGCAGATCAACGATTTTTTGAATTAAAGCCAGTTCGTCCGGCGTTGGATCACGCTCTGCATCCAGAGCTTCCAATTGGCGGACGGCTTCCAGACTGGATTCTTCAGGTCGGGATGCCAATCGATCCAAAAAGTCCATCACTTGGGCATTCACAGCTTCTGGGCTTACGTCAAAAAATTCTCCTTCTTTTCGAGAACTGACTAGTTTGGCATGCACGTAGGATTCCACAAGTGATGCATCATCTGTTTTATACCAATGCGCTAATTGAAGCCGGGGATTGGCGGTCCTTAAATTGGCTAGCCGAGTGTCTAAATCTGAAGCGCGTCCCACTTTCGTGAAGCCCGTCGCTGGATCTGTGAGAACGTAAATACCAGCCATGATTAGTTTTTCAGTAAAAATCAGTGAAGTTGCCAAGCGTCGTCTGAGAGGCCAGGATGCAGACGCTCTATGTCAAATCGCCAGCCAAAATGTTGCCAGGCATCGAAAAGTGATCGATTAATGTCCTGGCGCCTAAGTTGTAGCCACCCAGGAGCCATTGCATCGAGAATATGGGCGTTTATTTGCCCCTCACCAATCGCTGCTATTTCCCTTACCGCCTCAATTTGGGGTTGCACTAACTGCCTACCATCCACAAAGGTCTTTACCAAGAGACGCCGCTCCTCGGGCAGCCAACTGGCGAGGAACACCCCATGGGCAGATGGCAGCAATATGTTGCTATGGGCGCCCATCCCCTCTGGATCCTTTCGCTCGCTTAGTACGCTGCACGCAAGGCACGCCAAAGGTAATGCGTCTGCAAACTCAGCGTTTATGGCCTCTAAGTCTCCCCGATTTATGGGCAACTCGATTAACTTGCATCGCTGAATCACCCGGTCTACGGCATGTCCAGAGACCACGATGCCAGGACTTTTTGTGACCACTCCGGTTTGTCGCAGTAGCAATATGACCCGGACCTCTGCGTTTGAGCTGACGTTTACGGCCTGAGGCACGGGATCAGGGGAAAGGCAAAGAATGACATTAGCGGAACGAGAATTCGCATCAAGCCGGATGCTTGAAATGGGCAACGTACTCCCCATAGCTTTTTCATAATTTTGGGCGCATTCTCTAAGTTGCTTTTCGGTGTCAATGCATTTGCCAAAATTTTGATTCCTGAGTTTTCCTTTTTTGATTCGAAGATCTGTCTTTGCCCATTCCTGATGCAAGTGCTTGAAATAGGCGCGCCTAACAAAGCGCGCCAATGACGGGTCGATCGCAGTATGAGTTTGCATAATGGATCACCCCTGGGATTAGGAATCCGACCTGCGACCTTGATTGACCTTGCGGCGCAAAAAGGCTTCTTTGGTAAGTTCTTGGCTTGATCCAAGGAACCCAATTTCATCTAGGTCCGTCAAGCGGCTCTTCATAGAGTAGGAGGCGTATTGCAATTCCTTCTCCATACGGCCATGGTCACGTTGCGCTAGCAATGTTTGCATAACGTCCAGAGTCCCGAGTAGCCATGGGTTGTCGACGGCTCGGCGAGTCAGTTCTGCCAACATACGCTCAACCTCTGCCCAATCTCGGCGGCTTACCGCTGCACGAGCCAAACGCTGTAAGTCAGCAGACTCGATTTCACCAAATCGAAGCGAAACCAACTGGTCAGCTACAAAGTCTAAGAAACTCGATTGCGAAACAATAGGTAACTCCCGCAATGATCCGTTAAAGCTATGCGTCGTTCCATTTGCATCCTTGGCACGCACAATGACTTTGAGCGCAGAGCGTTCGGTGCCGCGGTCTTGCATACGAATTGCGTCAAGCATAGGAACCGATAAGGCCATCCAAGCCTCCGATTTCGCAGCGATTGAGGGCAGACGCCATGACCCATCCGCATTTTGCGCATAGTCGTTATGCATCGTCCAATGATGTACTCCACCTGCGATAGTCAATGTGACATCGCGCCATGCCAAGCGGGATAGCAAACTGATCTCTGCGTCAAAGGGCTCTGCCAAATCTTCGGCGCGATCGCCGTACAAGGCAGCACCTTGACCGGCGATAGCCATTTCGGTCATAAGCGTTTCGTTAAAGCCCATCCCGATCCCCACAGTGGTGGTGGTAATTCCTGAACGTGCCAGTTCGGATACCTGGGCACAAATTCGGTCCACATTTTTTTCGCCATGGTTTGCTTGACCATCGGATATCAGCATGACGCGGCACATTCGGGTACCGGAGCTCCTTGGGGCTAAGACCTCGGCGCCCTTGAGCCAGCCAGCATGCAACGCAGTTTGACCGCCCGTTTGAAAACTGCTCAGGCATGCAGCTAACTGCGCCCTTGCAGAGCGTACAGACATCAGTTCCAATACGACGTCTACGCTGGTATCGTATACAACGATGGAAACCTCGTCGTCGTCATGCATACGATTTACTAGCTCTCTCGTGCATTCTTTGGCCGCGATGAGTTTTTCGCCGGACATAGAGCCCGAGCGATCAATCACGATGGCCAAAGACAGCGGGGTGCGGGTAATTGCAGGGTCGTCCTGTGCACGCAGTCGTACCAGTACTTGCAACTTAGCATTAGCGTCGCTTACAAATCCTGACTTCAGTGGTGTTAGGACAATTTCCAGTGGGTGATTTGCGCTCATAATTTTTCTCCTGTGTTATCTGTGGTGGTGGTTGGCTGCGAACTGGTAAGTGAGTAAGTGTTTTTTTGCATCGTTTCGACCGCATATATGAGATGGTCTTGGCGTTTGCGGATCTCGTCGAGCCGGTCCTCCATGATGGATCCGAGCTGCTTGCTGATCGAATTAACTTCATGGTTATTTCGTTCAATCAAGCTCATAATTCTGTGCATGAATTCCTCATGCTGTTGGGAACCCTTTTCGGCTATCAGCGCAAAATTTTCATAAAAAGATCTCTGTGCTTTTTCCGCCAAATTTCGGTGGATTTCCATCTCGTGTCGCAGTCTGTCAAAGTCATCACGTAACTTTTTCACAAATCCAATCTCAGCCATCCAGTCGTTTTGCATTCGTTTGAGCTCATGCAAAACATCAGGTAGCGACAAAGGTGCTGGAGAGCTGGCTGCTTTGAACTTAGGCGAGAAATTTCGTGAAGCATCCGGACTTTTAAAGCTGTTGACCAATATTTCGGCTTCCGTTGGAATTGGCCCCGCAAGACCCTCTTCCAGACCCTGGGTAGGGGCGAGGGTGTTGTGTCTGCCAATTACGTTCAGCGACATTCCGTGCTCAACCATGCGCCGGGCCGTTAAAAGCTGCAATAAATGCCGAAAGTTGTAGCTCGCATCCCTGCCTTGACGGTCTGGGCGATCTATTACGCCCTCCGTAACGTAATAGCGAACTAAACGCTCGTTTGTCTTATCCAGGTCCACAGTCCAGCCGAAATTGGTTGCACACTCAATGGCTTTCTCAGCCAGTTCACTAGCGTTTCCGCTAAATTTGCGGTGGGGGTACAGTACGTCCATTGAAGCTCCAAATCTGATTATTGAGGGCGTTTTTCTTTTTGACAGTGGCATTGTGACAGTTAATTTATGTGGTGTCAACATGACAGTTAAAAATTATTTTTCCCTCTGAAATAGCACTTTTTTGGTCTTTTTACACTGTTTAAACCTCATCCCAGTCGCCTAGCGGCTCCATAACGATCTTGTGCTGGGGACAGATCGGCGGGCCATAGGCGAGGAATTTTTTGAGCATTGGGACTTGGTAGTCACACTTCTCACACTTAGCGCGTGGGCGCTTTGCCTGGGGGCGCTTGCGCACGCTGACTTTCAAAGCGCTATGGGGATAAGGGCCCAGGCCTTGGGCCAGGTCCAGTAGCTGGGCCTTGAGTACCGGACCAGCCTCAGCACCGCGCATGGGGCCTTTGAGCCCGACTTTCAAGGCAATCTTTTTGAACTCCTTGCCGTGCTTGTGTTGGCAGTCATCTACCGCATGGACCAGCTCATGCACCAAGGTGTCCAGCACGTCAAATGCCTCCCCCAGCGTCGGCGAGATGAAGATTTGGTTGATACCGTTGTCGCAACTACGAGTGCTCCAGCACTGGCCTATATGACCGCGCAGCGTCCCGGTACTTGCAAAACCCACGGAAACTTTGCTGAGCGGGACGGCGTACCCTTTGGCGCTGAAAAGCGGGGTCACAGCTTGTACGGCAGCCTCAAGCCAGGCCTCCCTAAGGGAGTAGCTATTTGTGGTGGGGGTAGGTCTGGTCATGATGGCAAGTTTCTCAAGTGACAAGCTCACGCTGTGAGCTGGCAACACTGTTCATTTACGCAGTGCTTTTACCCGCTAACCGGCCAGGCGCAGGCTCACCCGGTGAGCTGGGGGGAACCTAGACTGCCGCAAACCCCCCCCAAAGCCGGACAAACCCCGCTAGCTGGATGAGAAAGTAAAAACAAATGACCGCCCAATGCCCTGAAACCTTGCTACTGCGCGGCGAAAAGCTAAAACTCTGCGCAGAGCCTTTGGGTCAGTACCTTAAAACCATGGCTAACCCCATCCGGTTTCATGCGACCACGACCACGCTTTGGCGTGGCTATATCGGTACCTGGGCCATTGAGCAGGGGCGGCTTTACCTGAAAGAGTTTTGGGGAACCCAAGGGGATGAGGACGGGTATAGCGAGGTTGGCATAGAGGCCCTTTTCCCTAACTACCCTGATGGCGTGTTTGCCCACTGGTTTACCGGCGAACTACGCTGCCCGCAGGGTGAGTTGATTCAGTACACCCACGGGGGCTATGCATCCATGTATGAAATGGACTTGTTTTTAGCAATCCAACAAGGTCAGCTAACCAGCGAGCGCTTGGCTGTTAATGGTCCACCCCGGCCACCCTACGACCCGAAGAATTTTGAAAACTACGAAATCCCAGACTTTTTGAAGGCCAAAAAATGATGGACTGGAACGTCGGCCAGTGGGTTAGCGCCTATTTGCTTGCCGGTGGGACGGCGGCTACCGCCGTCCTCCTGTACACACATCTACGGGACAGAAAAGCGGGCGAAAGCGAGTTCGTGAAGTCGATCATGGCTTCAATACGGCCAGAGCCAAGCTGGTCGCAGGTGTTGATAGATATCTCGGTTCGGGTTCTAGGATTTAGCCTTCTCACATTGGTCTGGCCTGGGATTCCATTTATGTACCTCTGGGCAGCACGCAAAGATGGGCCTCTGAGCGTTGGGCGTGAGGATCCTGAGGATCGATTTACGATTAAATCTGCCCACCTATTACGCACGGTAAATGCGCTAAGCGTAGAAGCACAATCTGTCGTACTGGATCCACTGGGTCGCGCTCCTCAGCTACCCTTTGGGCATCTAAATGGTGCTTGGAAGGCATTGTTGGCGCAAATTGAGGATGGTGATCAGCTTTGGTACGCCGAGGTACCGGCCCGATGGACACCGGGCCAAAAGAATGGGCTAATGCACCAATACCGTATTCCCAACGTTGAAATGCGCGGCTACGCGATCGTTAGGGCGCATAAAGTAGTCGCTGATTTCGTTTATGAGTCCAGTTAAATACAAAGATCAATCGCGTCGTATTAAATTATTTAGGCTTTTAGCGAGTTGATTGAAAACCGTTGCACTTGTTAAAAATTATGCATATGAAATCCGCTCGCATGCTCATAGGCGTTACGGCCTGCATCATCTCCGCCTTGACTTTCCAGATTCAAGCGGCGGAAATGTCTTTTGCCCGAGGCATTAAGGATCAACAAGACATCATCACCATTCAGGGTGCCATTACCCTGGGAGATGAAAACCGGTTTAGAAGGCTTGCGCTAAATTCTAACGATGCCATCGTGTTTTTAGACAGCCCGGGGGGATTAGTGTTCCCCGCGCTAGAGATTGGAAAGATGATCCGGGTTCGCGGTTTCGGCACTGCCGTTCAAGACGCTAGGTGCAACTCTGCGTGCGCTTTCATTTGGCTTGCCGGTAGCCCACGCGTCATGAATAATGCGGCCACTATCGGCTTTCATGCGCCATACGTTGACGGTAAGAACGGCAAG
>Ga0192647_101634_pt1 | contig 14493 bp, 13 predicted proteins | sample LauGreFa1BDMLBSN_2_FD_133046 | JGI IMG/M metagenome (GOLD analysis project Ga0192647, IMG submission 133046) | Freshwater lake microbial communities from Lake Michigan, USA - Fa13.BD.MLB.SN - reassembly | ecosystem: Environmental > Aquatic > Freshwater > Lake | place: Lake Michigan, USA...
AGTCGCCCAGGGTCGGCTGCTCCACGGGCAACGGCACACGATTCCAGGTGACGCCGTGTGAGCCCACGTAGCGCCCGGTGTAATAAGACATGCGCGAAGGTCCGCACACACCTGCCTGCACAAATGCGGCGTCGAAACTGACGCTTCGAGCCGCCAGTGCATCCAGGTTGGGAGTTCTGATACTGGGGTGGCCATTGCAGGCCAGGTGGTCCCAGCGCAACTGGTCGCTCATCACGAACAGCAAGTTACGCAGTGGTGCTGGGGTCATGGGAACTTACACAAAGATGGCACCACCTTCGACGCAGAGCGTCTGCCCTGTCATGAAAGCGGCGTCGTCACTGGCCAGGAAGCTCACGGTTCCAACCAAGTCGGCGGGCAACGCATCACGTTGGATCGAGCGCGACTTGCGAATGGCCTCGCCAAACTTTGCCATGTGGTCATCATTTTTGAGAATCTGGTCCGAGAGCGTCAAACCCGGCGCTAAAGCGTTGGCGGTGATGTTCCAGGCACCCAGTTCACGTGCCAGCACTCGCGTGAAGGTTATGACGGCACCTTTGCTGGTCACATAGTGGGCCATGTTCGACAAGCCCTTGAGTGCCGACGTGGAGGCCACGTTGATGATCCGGCCCCATTGCTGGGCCTTCATGTGCGGTGCCACAGCCTTAGCGCAGTTGAAGGGTCCAAGGGTATTCACGCGCATGACGTTCATCCACTCGTCTCCCGAATATTCCTCGAAAGGACGGTTCACCAGGGTCGAAAAGAGCGCAGCGTTGTTGATGAGGATATCCACGCCACCCATTTGCGCGGAGACAGTGGCAACAGCTTTACTGACTGACTCTTCATCTGCGACATCCATGGTCACCCCGATGCATCGCGTTCCAGAGGCGTCCAATGCATGTGCCGCCTCCTGCGCGCCACGCAGGTCACCAATGGCCACGCGAGCCCCATCAGCCAGTAGACGCTGCACGAATGCCCTGCCCAAGCCCGTTGCGCCGCCGGTCACCATTGCGGTGCGTTCTACCAGTCTCGAGGTCATGTCAGAATGTGTGAATGATGCCAAGGGCAAACGCACTCGGGTCCGATCCGTTCACGGCGGGACGCAGGCGTGCGTAATATGCAGCTGGAATCAAGCTCACCATTGAGGCAGCATTGTTATCGACTCGGGCATAGTTGACATAAAGACTTGTACGCTTGGAAAGGCTGTGGTTGTAGTAAGCAGCCATCGTTGTTCCCTTGGGGTCGAGACCTGCAACCTTCTGGTCACCTTTGGTTTCGCCCATCTGCAAGCCCAACCTGCCCGCTTTACCCATAGGAAACACTGCGCCCAGCCAATAGGATGAGGTGTTGTTACTTGGAATGGCTCGATCGCGAGAGGCGATTGGCGAGACCTGCTCGATCTTGTACAAACCGGCGTTCACCGTCACCCAGCCGAAGTTATAGCGGCCACCAATCCCTGTCTCAGTCTGGTCATCTATAGCGAGATTTGTACCCGTTGCAGTTCGTGTTACTTTGGTTTGGTGGGCGGCTGCCAGGTTAAGCTTGCCTTTGCTGTAGTACGCCCCCACGCCCCTCATGCTATTGAGATCTAATGGCGCTGTTGCATTTTGAGGAGCCGAGGCCATTGCACGTAGCGTGAGACCACCCATTGCTGGAGACTGGTAAAAAATACCGTTACTGACGCGAGCGTCGATGTTTTGGCTGATGCTGCCGTTGTTTCCGTAATAGCCGATGCTTCCGAAGTCAGTTTGGTTCAAAAAAGGCACAAGCGGTGTTCCAGTGCGGCCCATTGACACTTGCCCCCAAGCTTGGCTTTCAATACCCACAATAGTTGTGCGGCCCAAGAAGCCATTAGCTCCCGGCAGCATGTCACCTGATTCGGAGCGCAGACCCAATTCAAACCGGGCGAAGGCCGAAAGCCCACCCCCCAAATCCTCACGCGTAGAGAAGACCACTCGACTGCCTGTAGCGGTGTTGCCGCTTACATTCGTTCTTTTTCCGCCGGGGTCCCCAGTGTTCACGGTTTCGAGGCTTGTGTCTATGGCACCTGTTATGGTGACTTGCGCATGTGCGCCCATGGCCGTCATGGCCAGCATGACTGCAACGGCTCGGCTTATGCTGGAACTGTTCATCGTGTTCTCCTTTGGATTTTTGGTTGGGGTCAGAAAAGTCTGAATTATTCTATAAAAAATACGTCGTTTCTAAAATAGATACTTCGTGTTGTTGGGCTAGGACTTACCCTAATTACCCTTCAAGGCTCATTGGGCTGCGTGCACGGTGCGCGTCTCCAAAAAGGACGCCATGCCTTCAATACCGCTCTCGCTGCCTATACCGCTGTCTTTGATGCCGCCAAAGGGCGCTTCAGGCATGGACACGATGATATTGTTGATGGCGATAGCGCCTACTTGCAGTCGCTCAGCCACCTGGTGGGCAATGCGCCTGCTGTCGGTGAACAGGTATGCCGCCAACCCATAAGGGTTGTCGTTGGCAATGGCCAGTGCCTCCTCTAGTGTCTTGAATCCTGTGATTGGCGCCACAGGTCCGAAGGGCTCTTCCGACATGATTCTCGCCGAGCGCGGCACATTGCGCAGTACGGTCGGTGCATGAAAGTGACCTGGGCCATTCATTGCGCCGCCGCAGGCCAAGTCGGCGCCATGTTCTAGCGAGTCCGCCACCAGTGGAGCCATGGCCGCCTTGCGGTGCGCGCTGATCATGGGCCCCATTTGCGCCACTGGATTCATGCCGTTACCCACTTTCAAGGCTTGAGTCTCAGCTACGAAGCGGTCGCAGAACTCACGTTCAATGGACTGGTGCACCAGGAAGCGTGTGGGCGCAAGGCAGGCCTGTCCCGCGTTGCGGAACTTGTGGCCCACCAACATGGGTACGAATCGGTCAAGATCAGCATCGGCCCAAACGATGACTGGCGCATGCCCACCCAGTTCCAAAGTTGTGCGCTTAAAGCCTTCGGAGCACTGCCGAGCCAGTGTTCGGCCCACACCCACAGAGCCGGTGAACGACACCTTGCGAATGACCGGGCTGGCAATCAAGGTTTCTGATATTTCAACCGGGTTTCCATATACAAGTTGTAGGACTCCGGGCGGCAGCTCGGCTTGTAGACAATCCACCATGGCAGCCACGGCCGCAGGAGTCTCCTCGGCAGCCTTGACGATCACCGAGCATCCAGCTGCCAACGCACCGCCGATCTTGCGGGCCGTCAATATAACCGGGTAGTTCCAAGGGGAGAGAGCAAGGACCGGCCCAACCGGGTACTTGCGCACCTCCATAGTGGCGCCGACCAAGCGCGAAGATGCCAATCGACCATACACGCGGCGTGACTCTTCGGCATACCACTTGATCATATCTGCGGCGACTTGCACTTCCTGTCGCGATTCAGCCAAGGTCTTGCCCTGTTCCAGAGTGAGCCAGGTGGCGATGGCCTCCAGCCGCTCCAGCATGCGCGCCACACCCCGCTCCAGGATTTCGGCGCGTTCGCGGGCTGGCCGTTGGCTCCAGGCTGCAAAGCCGACCTCAGATGCAGCCAAAGTTTCTGCTAAATCCTCGGTACTGGCAGAAGAAAAATCGCCCAAAATCTCTTCTGTCGCCGGATTGCAAACCTCGATGCGCAGTGCGCTCCGTCCAGGACGCCATCGGCCGTTGATCAAAAGCTCGGGGGCGCGGTACTCAGGTATCGAACCTGCAGCAAAGGCTGGTTGAGTCAAAGTAGTGGGCTTCATGGGATCGAAATCTTTCTTCAGGAAAAAATAGTGCGCCAAACCGACGCCGTCATCATCGCAAGGGCTAACACGATCGCCGCAGAGGTCAACTGGCGAATGGCTTGCGCGCTCAATCGCTCAAATCCAAACCGCGCGATCGGCATGGACACCAAAGCACCCAGTAGCATGGCGCCCAGAATGGAAATATCGATGCTGCCATTCATACCGAAAACTACTCCAGTGCAAGCCGAAAGAGCGAGTCCAATGACCAGCGAAGTGCCCACAACGCGTTGCGCCGACTCGCCGCTGGTAGCCAACAAAGCGGGTGTGACCAAGATACCGCCGCCTGTCCCTGTCGCACCGACAAGCGCACCTGTCGCGCACGCCAATGGGGTAAGCCCAAGTCTCTGCAGGACGCGACTCAAATTCTGTGAGTGGAGGGATACCAGGGCCAATAAGCCTGCGACAAATATCGCCAGCTTGAGCGAGCCATTCACCACTGAGGCCAAAGCCCCAGACTGGCCAATTACCCAAACCACCAATAAAGAGCAAAGGAGGCAGACGCCCGCCGCCGCTTTCAGGAAAGTCCGAAGCAATGGCCAAACCACGTTACCGGCTCGTTGGTGGCTAAATCCAGCTCCTATCTTGTAAACGAACGAGAACACACTGGCCGTGCCAACTGCAACAGGCAAGGTCATTCCAAATATTCCAACCAGCGTGGGAACGACGACAACGCCACCCCCAACGCCGGATAAGTACATCAGAGCACCAGCACAGCCCCCAAACACCATGGCAGATAGCAACTCCATCGGTGGTCCCAGAGGTGCGAGGTCAAACTCGTCAGTTTGGCAACTTGAAGCCGGTATCCTTGACCAAGTCACCCCAATATTTGTGTTCTGTTCTTAAGTCGGCTGCCACCGTTGTTGGATTTGCTGTTCCGTCGACCACAAACCCTTGCGCTGTCAAAGCCTCGCGCAATTTGGCATCAGTAAGTCCCTTGTTCACACGGGCAGCTATGCTATCAATCGTCGCCTTGGGTGTTTGTGCAGGGGCCATTAAGATGTAGGAAATTGAGGCAACCAAGTCTTTGTAGCCGAGCTCTTGGAAGGTCGGCACATTGGGAAGTTGGGGAGCTCTTTTCGTACCGCTAGTCGCCAAGATGCGCACCGTTCCGGCTTGATGTTCCCGCAACCATTCCGCGACGCCCGACGAGGCAGCCAACAAATGCCCGCCAACCACATCGGTGATCAACTGCGCTCCACCACCGCGGTAGGCCACATTGTCAAGCGGAACACCGGCTGCACGCCCCAGCTTGATGCCGAACATGTGCGGGATGCCTCCAAACTGGGGGGTGGCGAACACTGCGCGAGCGTTGTCTTGCTTCACCCAGTCGATGTAGGCTTTCAGCGTTGTCGCTGGAACTTTGGCGCTCACGATGTATGCTACATCGAATCCGGCAACGCGAGAAACGGGTGCTACGTCTGCCAAAGAGTACTTGAGGTTGCCACGTGTGTGGGGTGTCAAGGTCAATGCTCCTGAAGGGGCCATCAGAAGTGTCGTACCGTCTGCGGGCGCGCTCTTGAGCGCCTCGAATCCGAGGGCGCCGCCAGAACCTGGGCGGTTCTCAACGATCCAGCGTGATCCATCGGATGCAGCCAGCACTTCGGCCACGCGACGTGCAAGACCGTCCAGATCAGATCCGGCAACGGTACCGACGAAGATACGGTTTTGTGCAAAGGCTGTATTTGGAATCGCGGTCAGTGCGCCAGTCACCACGATGGCGATCGATGCGAAAAAACTCTTCATAAGTTGAACTCCTTTAATTTTTGAGGGAGAGGTTAATCACGGAAGGCGTTGTCTCGCCTTTTTCTTATTGCAGGCAACAATGCGGCGACCAACATCACGACAGAAAACGCGATCAAGGTGCCAGAAATCGGACGGGTGAGCAGCACACTCCAGTCGCCGCGGGCGACAAGAAGCGTTCGGCGCAGGTTCTCCTCGAGCATGGGCCCGAGCACCATGCCAAGCAACAAAGGGCCTGCTTCGCATCTGAGTTTGATGAATGCAAACCCAATGACGGCAAAAACGCCAGCGAGGTATATATCGAAGTTGTTGTTTGACAGCGTGTACAGGCCAATCACGCAAAAACAAACGATCGATGGAAACAAGAACCGATACGGCACCGTCAGGAGCTTCACCCAAATGCCGATGAACGGCAGGTTGAGAATGATTAACATCAAATTGCCGATCCACATCGAAGCAATGAGGCCCCAGAACAAGTCGGGGTTTTCAACCATGACCTTGGGTCCAGGTGCGATACCCATGACCACCATCGCGCCAATCATCAATGCCATCACGGGGTTGGGTGGGATGCCCAGCGTCAGCATCGGGATGAAGGAGGTTTGTGCAGCCGCATTATTTGCACTTTCGGGTCCAGCCACGCCCTCGATCGCACCGTGCCCGAAGCGTTCGGGCGTCTTGGAGACCCGCTTTTCCAGCGTATATGAAGCAAAAGACGCAAGGATGGCGCCACCACCAGGCAGGACGCCCAGCAAGGAGCCGAGTGCGGTACCCCGCAATACAGCCGGCATCGCAAGTCGGAAGTCCTCACCTGTTGGCCATAGGTTCTTGACGTCCCGCGTAAAGACTTCACGCGATTGAGGAGGGCGGTTCAGATTGCCGATAATTTCGCCAAAGCCGAACAGACCCATTGCTACCGCGACGAACCCAAGGCCGTCGGTCAACTCGGGAATGCCAAAGCTATAGCGCTCGACACCCGACAATGGATCTGTATTGATCTGGCCAAGCAACAGTCCTAGAAGAACCATTCCCACTGCCTTGATCACTGAGCCAGAAGCCAACACAACGGCACCAATCAACCCAAGTAACATCAACGCAGCGTATTCCGCAGGGCCAAAGGCAAAAGCAATTCCTGCAAGTGCTGGCGCAAAAGCCGCAAGCACCAGGGTACCCACGCAACCCGCAAAAAATGAGCCAAGTCCAGCAGCCGCCAGTGCAGCGCCAGCCCGACCTTTGCGTGCCATCTGATATCCATCGATGGCCGTGACGATCGAGCTGGACTCTCCGGGTAGGTTGATGAGGATGGCCGTGGTAGAGCCGCCATACTGTGCACCGTAATAGACGCCAGCCAACATGATCAGCGCGGACGTCGGTTCTAGCGTGTAGATCGACGGCAAAAGCATCGCAATCGCAGGCACAGGACCTAATCCGGGCAGAACGCCTATGAGGGTTCCGATAAACACACCGCCTAACGCAAAGGCAAGATTCTGTAAGCTCAGCGCAACGCCGAATCCGGTTGCCAAGTTCGAAATCAGATCCATCGTTTTGTCTCTTTATATTTTGCTCGGCATGATTGGGATACGCAGTTCCAGCGCAACGACAAAGAGCAGCCAACTGCCTAGGGTGAGGACTGCCGCCAAGCCAACCGCCTCGCGAAATTTGAAGTCGCTGGTGGCAAAGCAAGTGAGCACGATTACAAATGGCAGGGTGATCAGCATACCGACACGTGGCAAGAGGAAACCCGCTCCAAGCACTGCAGCCACAATGACCAACATGGGCCGCCAAATGGGTGAGGTAATGCGGTCATCGTCATTGCGTTCACGGCCCAACGCACCGATCAACTCGATAACGCCCACAATGGCCAGCAACAGTCCAAGGCCGAGAGGAAAATAGCCAGGACCGGGCCTTGCCGATGTGCCAAATCGATACTCAGTGGCACCGATTGCAAACGCCAACCCCACCACCATGAAAACCACACCCGACCAAAAGTCGACTTCGCTCTTTATTTTCATACCCGCTCCTGCTGAACTACTTCATATGGAATTGCAACACGAGCTACCCCGAACACCTCCATCTGCACCAAGTCGTGAAGAGGAACAACTTCGACGTCAAACACGGGGTTCTGCGGGTCGTCGATGGCGTACTCACGGATGCGCGGCGTTGACGGAAGATCGTCGGGGTAGAACCGCGTCAAGTCGTTGGCATCAAAGGTTTCAATGTTTAGGCCGGGATAGCACAACGAGAAGTCAACCAGCACATTGCCTGTGCGCGGCAGAACATGGGCGTCGCCCATGGCAAAACTCACTGCGCCCTCCGATGCTTCGGTCGGCGTAGAGAAAACCACGCGCACAGTTCGCTCGTGCTCGTCGATTTCGTAGACAACCGCCTGACTCAGTGACTCTGACGCACTCTTGACGCGCTCTCCTGTAAAAGGAATCGCCTGGTGTACGTTATTGTTGAAGACAACGATGTGCCCTTGTGGTGTCAGGCGCGGGTTGTGCTGATGGCTAGGCCAGATGAAATCAGGGTCCACTGGCTTCAGCAGTTTGGCCCTTAATGGCTCAGACCAGCCGATGTCGCGCGCCAAAATCCAACGGATCTGGCCTGTAGATCGGTCAATCTTGATCACTGCGTCGAGATTGCGCAGCGACAGCAGTACCGAGTTATCACGCGGATCGTGGTGCACACCGTTGCCATGCGTCCAGTCCAAGTGGTCCGGAAAACCGCGTACCCACCAATACGACCAAAATGTGTCATAGCCGATTTTGAACGGGTCGAGGTGGTCGAAACAGTTCCAGCGCCAAACCACTTCACCTTCAGGTGTAAACTCGATGACTTCGTCGCCCATCACCCATTGCGCCCGACGAGGTGCCATGGCGTCGGTCTCGCTCGTGTAGTAGTTTTCTATACGGCGTGGCACAGCATTGAGCGACAGAAAATTTCCGTTGGGCAGCGCATCGGGTTGGTGGTGCAGCGTTACTGCCTGTACCGGGACTGCGCCGGGTGGCATCGGGGTAGGACCCAGGGCGGCACCCCAGCAACGCAGTTTTCGACCCCACCAGTCGATCTCGATAGGACTGTTTCGTGTCGTATGGAAGAACAGGTGACCATTCTCCAATTCAGCTACACCGGAAATCCGTGCAGGGCTGCGGTAGAACCATACGATGTCCCCGTCCTCGTCAAGCGCCAAGATCAGACTCCAGTCGGTGGTGAATCGACGTTGCTCAGCTGTCATTCGATGAGATCGCCCAAGTGCACGTCGACGCACGCTCAACAGCGTCAGTCCGGGCTCCATGCGGTTACGCTGCGCACGGTTCACGCGCAACGGAGGAAAGTCAAGGCTGATTATGGGCAGTTGGGGGGTCTGCACAGTCAGCGGCTTTGCCGCAAACCGCTGCCCTTGCGCGTCGATCAGTGACAGTTCCATGCGGTATGTACGAGCTGTCTTTAACCCGACAATAGGCAGCGACTTAGCGCCAGACTCGATTTGCCAGCGGTAACTCTGTGACACCTCCCCAGATTGAGCCTTCAATTCCAGTGTTCCGGCCACTTCCACGTCGACTGACAGAACCAAAGCCATCGGCGCAACCGGATCCGCATTTGGCACCACACTGGGCTCTTGACGGAACACATGGGTCGTCGGCTGCGCGTTGCTCATAAACAGTATCTGCCTTGTTTAGACGCGAGCCAGCGCACGATCCAGTCTCGCCAACCCGTCCTCCAGATCGGCTGCCGTCAGGCCAGCCGACACAAAGTAGCGGTCGCCACGGCCAGCATAGACCCCTTCTTCAATCAGCGCCAAGCGCAGTCTTCGTGCTTTGTCACGATCCGCATGTTCGGCAAGCTCACGTGCAGAGTAAGCCACCGGAAGCGAACTGAAATGGGCACAGAACACGCCTCGTACGCCTTGCACCAGCAGGTCGTGTCCGTGCTTGCTTCCCAATCGTTTGAATTCGGTCATGAAGTACGACTGCATCTGGTCGATGTACCGGTAAGCAGCTGCTTCATCGCGCTCCAGCATGCGCATGGTGGTCAGGCCCGCCATCATGCTCATGGGGGCGGCATTGAAGGTGCCCGCACCCACTACAGCGTTGGAACGCAGCAGCTCGAAGATGTCCGCCCGACCTGCTACAGCCGCCAGCGGCATGCCACCTGCAATGGCCTTGCCAAAGCTGGCCAAATCAGGAGTGACGCCGTAATGGCCCTGCGCACCGCCAAGGCCCATGCGAAAGCCTGTGATGACCTCGTCAATGCAAAAGACCACACCGTAATGTGTACAAAGTTCACGCACCCGCTCGAGGTAACCCGGGCGTGGGATGCAGCAGCCACCATTGGTCATGACTCCTTCCATCATGACCAGGGCAATGTCTTTGCCGTGGGTCTTGAGCAGGTTTTCCAAGGCGTCTGCATCGTTCCATGGAATCTTGAAGGATTCGCGCATGGCAAACTCAGCGCGCCCTTCGGTGTGCATGGGGTCCGCTGGGTTCTCCAGCGCATAAGGATCGGCCCCTTGCTCATCATTGACCCGGCCACCCAGAACGTTGTCAAGCCAGCCATGGTAGTGGCCCTCAAAGCGCACAAACAGGCGCCGACCAGTGAAGGCGCGCGCCAAACGCACCACCATCTGCACTGCTTCCGAACCGGTGGTCACAAATCGCACGCGGTCTGCGCATGGCACGTGGTTGACGATGCGCTCGGCCAGCTGCACCTCAGGCTCGGTCTGCAGCATGCCCGAGGCTACAACAAAAAGCTTTTCCAGCTGCGCATGAAGGGCGTCTTGGTATTCACGGTTGCCGTGTCCCCAGATGCCCGGGCCCATACCAATGGCAAAGTCGATCAGCTCACGACCATCAACGTCCCACAGCCTTTGACCCACCGCCCTGTCGATGAACACCGGGGGTTCGGGCAGCGCACGAAGATTGCTCTGCCGTCCTGGCATGACGCGCGCAGCGCGCTCGACCAAATCCTGTGTTCGCAAGCCGAGCTTGAAATTCATTTGATCTCTGGTGTTCATGTTGACAGGTCCGTATCGATGACGCACACGTTGCCACCCACCGTGGCTTCGCTGCCTGCCTCCACGGTGTGGGACAACAACTTGCCGTCGCAAGGTGCATCCACCTCCATGGTCACTTTTTCACTTTCAATTTCGTAAAGCGTTTCGCCCTTGCGAAAGATGTCACCGGGCTTCTTATGCCAGACGCTGATGGTGGCTGACTCCATGTTCATGCCAACGCGGGAGAGTTTGAGATTGACTTTCATGGGTTTCAGGGACGGCTGTCCTTCAGTTGCTGGATGGTGGCGACGATGCGTTCGACGCTGGGCATCACCAGCCGCTCCAAATTAGGGGCATAGGGCATGGCAACATCCGGCACCGTCACACGGCGAATGGGGGCACGCAGCGATCCGAACGCCTTGTCGGCGACGATGGCGGCGATATGACTGGCGGCACTGCAGCTGTCGCGCGACTCATCGATCAGGACCAGACGCCCCGTCTTTTCTACCGATCTCAGGATGCAGGCCTCGTCCAGCGGAACCAGCGTGCGCGGGTCGATCACCTCGACGTGGATACTGTGTTCATTGCGCAGCACCTCGGCCGAAGCCATGGCCAGCTTGACCATGGAGCCAATGGCCACCACGGTCACGTCGCCACCCGTGCAACGCACCGCCGCCTGACCCCAGGGCGTGACGTAATCGCCATCGGGCACCTCGCCCATCTCACCACCGCGGCCCCCGGCTTCCAGGAAAAACGATGGGCTGTCGCTGCGTATACAGGACTTCATTAGCCCCTTGGCGTCTTCGGGGGTGGCGGGAACCGCCACACGAATACCACCCAAGTTCATCAACAACGGGTAGGGCGTGTCGGAATGGTGTGCAGCAATCGAACGCCCACCACCGTAGGCTGCCACGTAGGTCACAGGCAAACGTGCTTGCCCCCCGGTCATGTAGCGCAACTTGGCCGCCTGGTTGGCGATGGAGTCGAATCCGGTGTAGGTGAAATTGGCGAACATCATGTGCGCCACCACGCGGTGCCCTGCTGCGGCCGCGCCCAGCGCCATGCCGGTAATCAGAGTTTCCGAAATCGGTGTGTTGCGGATGCGGCTTGGCCCAAAGCGCTGCGATAGGCCACGGGTGTCACCAAAAAGGCTGATTTCTACATCTTCTCCGAAAAGGATGACGCGTTCGTCGCGTGTCATCTCTTCGACGAGGGCCTCGTTGATCGCCTGGATAATTCTCTTCTTTGCCATAGATTGGTGCTCCCTCAGGCGAACATGAATTGCAGCGCTTGCTCTGGCGGAGGCGGCGGGCTGTCAATGGCAAATTGAACGGCGTCTTCGACCTGAGCGAGAACGCGGGCTTCGATGTCGGTCAACTGGTCCAACGTGGCTTGTTGAGTACTCAAGAGTTGGACCCTTTGTCGCTGGATTGGGTCGCGCTCAACCCAGGACTGAACTTCTTCTTCGCAGCGGTACTTTGCACCCTGAAGGAAACCGGTTTCGGCTTCCACATGCCCGGCCATGCGGTATGTGAAGGCCTCGATGAAGCTGGGGCCTTCGCCGTTGCGGGCGCGTTGCACGGCCTCACTGGCGACGGCCCACACTGCATCCAGGTCATTGCCATCAACCTGCACACCCGGAACGCCGTAGGCGCCAGCGCGGTCCACGATGCGGCCAGCCACCACAGTGTCCGAACGCGAGAACTCCGAGAACAGGTTGTTCTCGCAGATGAAAATCATGGGCAGCTTCCAAAGGGCGCTGAGGTTGAGGGCCTCGCTCATCACGCCTTGGGTGGACGCGCCATCACCAAAGAAAGCGACAGACACGCCGCCATCTCCCTGCAGCGACTGCGAGTAGGCCGCACCGCAGATCAGGCTGATGCCACCGCCGACGATGCCATTGGCGCCCAAGATCCCCCTGCTCAAATCTGCAACGTGCATGGTGCCACCCATCCCCTTGCACACACCCGTTACCTTGGCATGGATCTCGGCCATCATTTCCCGCACGTCACCGCCTTTGGCCAGAAAGTGACCATGCCCACGGTGGTTGCTGGCGATCCAGTCGGTGTTGCACAAGTGTTGGCATACACCCACGCCTACGGCTTCCTGTCCGCTGTAAAGGTGCACGCCAGCAATCAACTTACCTGCCTTGAAGTCTGCGCCTAGGCGCTCTTCAACAAGACGAATTAGCAGCATTCGCTCATACATGGACAGGCGTTCTGACGGACTGAGAGGGCTCTTACCGGAGTTCTTTTTCATGACTTAAATCTCGGCTTTGTAGGCACATTGTTGAAAGATATATCATTGACCATTACATTTTCTCATTGTAATCACTGCATTTCTTAAAAAGAAATAACTTTTAAAATGCAATAAAACCTTTGACAAACTTTTAACAAATAATAGCAGCAATTTAAAGCGTCCTAGACTCGATAAAGTTTATCCATTTTAAAGAAAAATAATTATAGTAACAAAGTTTCTTTATGTGAAACAATTTATTTTTTAATGGTGCATGGGTGATTCATTACAGTTACGACTAGCAGCAATTTTTTTAACAAATCGAAACCGGCGGAAAGCATAAAAATTGCCGCAACTACTCGATTTATTTGGGTGGGAGGCCCGTTACAATTATTGATACGAAAGAACTTTTCAATTTTGTGCTGAGGATCCATAAGACTTTTTGCATGCTGAGGAAAAACACCTTCCGTCATAGATTCAGTTAACAAATCCACGCCTGACTTCCATGCCGAACAGCCAAGTTATGTAAAGCTCTTTCGAAGATTTGGCTTAAAAACGTTGGGAAAACCTATGAGTAAGACCGTTGCCAAAGCCCTAACAATCCTCAAACAATTCACTCCCGCAGCAGGAGATATGGGCGCCAGCGAGGTGTCCCGGCTTCTGGGCATGGACAAAGTAATTGCCTACCGTCTGCTTCGCACTTTGGCAGCTGAGGACTTCCTTGTGCAGGACCCATCAACAAAGAAATACCGACTTGGGCCAGGTCTCATCGAACTTGCCAGCCACAACCTACGTCAGGTGCCGGCAGGGGAAGTGGCGCGGCCATGGATGGAGGGGCTGCGTGATTATTGCGATGAAACTGTGATGTTCGTCGTACGGCGTGGCACTGAAACCGTTGTATCGCTACCCCTGGAAAGCCGTCAACCCATGCGTGTTGCAGCCAACGTAGGTGATGCAGAGTCCATGCACAGCACGGCATCAGGCAAGGTCATGCTGGCTTTTGGGCCCGACTCACTCTTCGACGAGGTGCTGGTGACCGGGTTACCAGCCGTAACGTCGCGCACCTTGACGAGCCCTGACAAATTGCGCGCCGAGGTTAAACGTGTGCGTGTGCGCGGCTGGGCTTTGGACAACGAAGAGTGTGCTGCCGGCATCCGCGCACTTGCAGCGGGCGTGTTTGGTCGCCGTGGCGAAATCGAAGGTTGTCTGGCAATCCGGGGGCCAGCCAGCCGGTTGAGCGACGCCGTCATCGAGAAGCTGGCGCCAGAGCTCGTGCGCGCGGCGCTAGAGGTCTCAAAGAAACTCGGATTCGACTCGGCCACCTGAACAACTTATCACTTGGTGGATTCTTTACAAGCACTATGTGCCTTTTTTTTCAGACGCTACCAAATCATATTGCTACACATCTTGATCGAGAGCAGTATCTTGCGGGGAGCTTTTGTCTGGGCCTATGAAGGCATTGGGCCTCTGACTGCTCGAGCTGAAGTGAGTACTTTTTGGGCAGCCGCCAGTTTTGCTCTGTGCGTGGTTAGCCTCGCCTTCATTGCGCTGGTTTTATGGGTTGCCAAACAGCGCCGTCTTTGATCGCTGCATTTTTTGCCACAATGTTGCCTAAGCAAAAAATTCCAAGTTCCATTTCAAGTGGCACTCCACGCTCAAATTTATTCACATCAACCTAGGAACATCATGATTCTTGAATTAGCAGACATTCGCGTTAAACCTGGCCAGGAAGTAGCCTTCGAAGAAGCCATTGCG
>Ga0192647_101636_pt1 | contig 14462 bp, 13 predicted proteins | sample LauGreFa1BDMLBSN_2_FD_133046 | JGI IMG/M metagenome (GOLD analysis project Ga0192647, IMG submission 133046) | Freshwater lake microbial communities from Lake Michigan, USA - Fa13.BD.MLB.SN - reassembly | ecosystem: Environmental > Aquatic > Freshwater > Lake | place: Lake Michigan, USA...
ATTCATTTCAGGTATCTTATGGAGATACGTAAGTGAGAATTGGCGACAATAAATCAGAGATAATCAAAGAGAATTATCCCTCTATCAAAATTTACGGTTTAGCGTAAAACAGGTAAGCCTGAATTTATACCGATGTTTTGTGCTCTATGACGCAGTAGATGGTCCATAAGTATGATTGCCATCATAGCCTCTGCGATGGGTGTTGCTCTAATCCCTACGCAGGGGTCATGTCGGCCTTCAGTAACTACATCAATAGCTTCGCCTTGTTGATTAATACTTTTACCGGGTAGCCGCAAGCTAGCGGTAGGTTTAAGCGCAATGCTGGCAGTAATGGCTTGACCACTTGAGATGCCACCTAAAATACCGCCTGCATGATTGCTTAGGAAACCAGCAGGCGTGATTTCGTCGCGGAATTTTGTTCCTTTCGTATTAATACAAGCAAAACCGTCACCTATTTCAACGCCTTTGACAGCATTTATACTCATTAAAGCATGAGCCAAATCTGCATCAAGACGATCAAAAATGGGCTCACCTAAACCAGGAGGAACATTGGTCGCTACTATCTCAATTCTTGCCCCTATAGACTCACCTTCCTTGCGTAATGCATCCATATAAGCTTCCATTTCTGAAACTTTGTCGGCATCCGGACAAAAGAAAGGATTGTGATTAATGACAGACCAATCAACTTTATCGATTTTGATGGGACCTAATTGTGATAAATAGCCGTGAATTTCTATACCTAATTGCTCTTTGAGATATTTTTTTGCAATACCTCCAGCAGCAACGCGCATCGCGGTTTCTCGTGCAGAGGATCGTCCGCCCCCTCTGTAGTCTCTAAAACCATATTTCTGTTGATACGTGTAGTCTGCATGCCCAGGCCTAAAGGTGGCAGCAATTTTAGAGTAATCTTTGGAGCGCTGATCGGTATTTTCAATTATTAAGCTAATGGGCGTACCGGTTGTTTTACCCTCAAATACACCTGACAGAATTTTTACTTCATCGGCTTCACGGCGTTGAGTCGTGTGTCTTGAAGTGCCAGGTTTTCTCCGGTCAAGGTCTTCTTGTAAATCCGCTTCAGTTAAGGCCAATCCTGGGGGGCAACCATCAACAATACAACCTATTGCAGGACCATGGCTTTCGCCAAATGATGTGACGGTAAAAAGCTTTCCTATAGTATTTCCAGACATATTAATTTAACGCCGATATAAATAATTCGTTATAGAGTTGAATTTGTTCTGCAGTTAACAAGAACACACCGTCACCACCTCGGGCAAAATCCAACCAGTAAAATGGTACGTCAGGGAAAGTAGCTTGTAATGTTTGCGCACTGCTGCCCACTTCCATAACTAAAACTCCTTGTTCCGCCAAGTAAGTATTAGCCTCAACAAGTATTCGAATAACAATATCTAATCCAGTCTGACCTCCTTTGAAGCCCATATCAGGTTCGGCATGAAATTCCTTGGGTAATTGCTCCCATTCTTCTTGACACACATAAGGTGGGTTACTCACAATTATGTCATAAAGATCGGGAGGTAGATTTGCAAACAAATCAGATTGATAAAGAGTTACCGAATCGAATAGTTGATGTTTTTCCAAGTTGATTTCAGCTACTGCCATGGCATCTGAGGATAAATCAACGGCATCTATAGTTGCCTCTTGAAACGCATAAGCGCAAGCAATTGCAATACAACCACTACCGGTACATAAATCTAGAATTCGATAGATCTGATCTTCTTCTACCCAAGGCGCAAATCTTTGCTCTATTAATTCTGCGATAGGTGACCTGGGAACTAAAACACGGTTATCAACATAAAATGATAAGCCAGCAAAAATAGCTTCATTAGTCAGATAAGCCGCTGGGATTCTTTCATTAATGCGTCTATTAATTATTTCAACCGCCGCCTGTCGTTCGGACATAGTAAGAGTTGTATCTAAATACGCTTCTGCTAAATTATATGGTTGATGAACAGTATGCAAAACTAGGGCTGCCGCTTCATCGAGTGCGGTTGTGGTACCTTGTCCAAAACTAATTTCTGATTTGGTAAATTGACTTGCGGCCCAGCGTATGTAGTCACGCAAGGTCGATAAAATGGTTAAAACTTGTTCAGGTGGTGTGTGCATTATTTTGAGAATGCCAATTTTGCTGAGTTTAATTAAGTGGCGATTTTAAACTAATTGAGAAGGTGTGTGTGAAAATTAGCATATCGGTCTTATAACAAGTCAGTTATATAAAACACAACATTATATTAACTTAAGGATTTTTGATGGATTTGAAAAATATTTGTTTTGTGAGAAAAGTTGATTGTATATTTTTATGAAGTTATCTGAACTTAGTGGGAAGTAGATTGATTAAGAATATTAAAATAAATACACGGTGATTTAAATCACCGTGTATTTTCTTTTAGCAAATATTACTTATCTATTTTTAATGCCAAAAAGGCAGGATTGCCACGACGCTGAATTAAAATAGCGATTGATTTGCCGGTGGGTAGGTTTTTAGTTAACTTTTCAAAAGAATCAGCATCTTTAATAACGGAATTACCCATGCGTAATATGACATCTCCAGGTTGAATGCCCGCAATTTTAGCTGGACCTTTGTTGATGTTTTGAACTAAAACACCGCCTTTGGGAACCTGCAAAGCCTCTCTTTCTTGTTCTGTCAAGTTACTGACGCTAACGCCCAGCCTATTGGTAGGCATGATTTTTTCAGTTTGGCTGGCGTCTGCTTTATCGATTTGTTCTGGTAAAAGACCGATGTCAAATTCAACAGATTTTTCTTCACCCTGCCTAAGAATTTTTAATGTTGCTTTGTCATTAATAGGTGTCATACCTACCATGGGAGGTAAATCACCTGATGAATCAATCGGTTGACCATTAAATTCGATAATTATGTCGCCAATTTCGAGGTCTGCTTTTTCAGCAGGGCTGCCCGGCATTATTTTCGATACCAAAGCACCTTGTGGTTTTTTCATGCCAAATGATTCGGCTAGTTCTCTAGTTACATCCTGGATCTGAACGCCCAGCCAACCATGCGCTGCTTTTCCTTTAGTTTTTATCTGATCAACAACATTCATAACTACATCCATAGGGATGGAGAATGAAAGCCCCATAAAGCCACCTGTACGGCTATATATTTGAGAATTTATACCAACAACTTTACCATCCATGTTAAATAGTGGACCACCTGAATTACCTGGATTAATCGCCACATCTGTTTGTATGAAGGGTACATAATTGCCACCTGGCAGGTTTCGGCCTTTAGCGCTGACTATGCCAGCCGTAACCGATTGTTCAAAGCCAAACGGAGAACCAATAGCCAAAACCCATTCACCTACTTGTAGTTTATTAGGATCACCAATAGCAACGGCGGGTAAGTCGGTTGCGTCAACTTTTAATACGGCAACGTCAGTACGTGCATCGGAGCCGATCAGTTTCGCTATTAGTTCACGTCTATCAGACAATTTAACAATGATTTCATCAGCATTTTTAACGACATGGTGATTGGTTAATATATAACCATCTTTGGAAATAATAAAGCCTGATCCAAGTGATTGAGCATCACCTTCTTCATTATCATTGCCGCCATTGGGATTATTAAAAAAATGTTTAAACAATTCTTCCATTTCTGGAGGCATGCCTTCAGGCATCTGTTGATCTTTTTGAATACCTGCAATCTCGGGTTTGGCTTTTTGTGTAGTACTGATATTGACAACGGCTACACCATTAACTTTTACCATTTCGGTAAAGTCTGGTAATTGCGCGATTACATTTTGATTAAAGAGAAAAACCAGGAAAATTGACCAACCAAGTTTTTTAAGCATATAAACCTCATTTCCTAACAGTGATAAAATTTTAACTAAAGTAATCCAGAAAATTTGCCATCTAGGCATCAAGTACTCTATTTTTGGTCATAAGAACTTACTCTTGTATAGGGCTGATAGAGTGGTTCAGTTTTCGTGCTCATAATATTGTGGGCTTGGAGATAGGCATTAATTTTTTGATTTATTGGTCCTTCTAAAGCTTTAGCTAGTTGATTGGCCTTATCATTTTTTTTATTTTCAGTCAGTTGAAAATCAGTGGTTGTATAAGACTCTTGCTTCGATACTTTCATGTTATAGCCAATGATAATAGCTACAATTATTATTGATGCTGCTATCGCTAAATGCGTAAAATTATTTTTAACAGTGTATCGTTGTGTTAAAAAATAAGTAGGTTCATGTTGAAGTTTCTTACTGATTGAAGCTACAAAGTCTTGTTTTACAGCAATTACGGCATCGGTTTTAAGGGCTTGGCTGATAGTTTGATAATTATTGTATTGACGGTTTAATTCCGGTATTGAACGAATGGATATCAACAAAGATAAGGCTTCTGGTTGATTTAGCTCATTATCAATAAATTGAGATATTTTTTGATTTAATTCTTCATGCATCAAAATCACCATTATCTAACAAAGGGGTTAATTTATTATTGATTACATCACGTGCTCTAAATATTCGTGAACGTACCGTGCCAACAGGACAGTCCATTGCTACTGCAATTTCTTCATAACTCATGCCTTCAAATTCTCGTAATAAAATAGCGGTACGCATTTCATCAGAGAAACTATCGATTGTTGCATGAATGGTGTCAACGATCTCCTGGTTTAATAGGTGTCTTTCCGGAGTTTCGAAGCCCTTTAATTGTTGTGCGTTTTCAATATGCTCGGCATCTTGGATATCAATATGGTGGCTGGAAAAGCGTCTTATTTTTGATGTTATATGGTTTTTTGCAGTATTGATTGCAATACGATATAACCAAGTGAAAAATGCAGCCTCTCCTCGAAATTCAGGCAATGCACGATAAGCTTTAATAAAGACTTCTTGGGCAACATCTTGAGCTTCACTGCAGTCTTTGATATAACCATTCACTAACTGAATAATTTTATGTTGGTATTTAATTACTAACAAATCAAACGCTGATTTATCGCCTTGTTGGACTCGCCTTACAAGATCTTCATCTAAATCTTCGCTGAACTTCGTTTGATTGCTCACTTGTGATATTTATTTCATCTATGGACATACACAATTTTATAAAGTTCGTTAATATTTACAAAAATTGGGTAATCACTGTAAAAAGCGTTATTATCCCTAATCATTGCTTACTAAGCTACAGCCTATTTCAGTTTATGAATTTATTTTTATCTTTTACTCTATGGGTTTTAATTATATAAAGTTATGCCTTACTTAAAAAACTACGATGTTCTTATCATTGGAAGTGGTGGCGCAGGATTAAGTTTAGCGCTTAAGCTTGCTGACCATACAAGCAGTGTAGCGGTGTTATCAAAATTTGCGCTCACCTCCAGTAGTACTTATTATGCTCAAGGTGGTATTTCAGCGGTGTTTGATGCTGATGATTCTATTGAGTCTCATATTGAAGATACTTTGGATGCTGGCGCTGGTCTTTGTGATCCTGAAATAGTCAGAATAACAGTTGCACAAGGGAAAAGTTCTATAGAGTGGCTTCGAGATCAGGGTGTTATTTTTACTGAAGAGCAAAGCCGTTCAGGAGAAAGTCAACTTCATTTGAATCGTGAAGGTGGTCACTCTCATCGTCGAGTAGTGCATTCTGCCGATGCAACCGGCAAGGCGGTTTCTCTGTCTTTGATTGAGCGCGCGAAGGAGCATTCTAAAATTGAATTGCTTGAAAATCATAGTGTTGTAGAGTTAATAACGATCCCGAGTGATGGTGGTGTCAGTAAGCAGGTCGTGGGCGCCTATGTATTGGATAGTACAGCAAATAAAGTTAAAACCATTGCTGCTAGAATTGTGGTCCTGGCTACTGGTGGGGCGAATATGGCCTACATATACAGTACAAATCCCCATAGCTCGACGGGTGATGGTATTGCACTTGCTTGGCGCGCTGGGTGTCGAGTCAGTAACATGGAATTTATGCAGTTTCATCCTACTTGCCTTTATCATCCGGAAGCTCGCACTTTTCTTATTAGTGAAGCGTTAAGAGGTGAAGGTGGCAGGTTAATTCTGCCGGATGGCTCCTCTTTTATGCAAAATTTCGATTCACGTGGTGAATTGGCGCCCAGGGATATTGTTGCTAGAGCCATAGATCATGAAATGAAAAAACGTGGTATAGAGTGCGTATATCTTGATATTAGCCATAAATCAAAACGTTTTATACGTGAACATTTTCCTACTATCTATCAACAATGTCTCGAATATGATATTGATATCACTGAACAACCTATACCAGTAGTTCCTGCTGCACATTATACCTGTGGTGGTGTCTTGACAGATAGTTATGCAAGGACTGATATAAAAAATCTATATGCAGTTGGTGAGGTCGCTTGTACGGGTCTTCATGGGGCTAATCGTATGGCAAGTAACTCATTGCTGGAGTGTCTTGTTTTTGCGGATAGAGCGAGTGAAGATATTTTACAAAAATTACCAGATATTCATTCATATTTTGAAATTAAGGACTGGGATGAGTCAAAAGTCAGTGATTCTGATGAAGAAGTGGTCGTTTCACACAATTGGAACGAATTGCGACATTTTATGTGGGATTACGTTGGAATAGTCAGAACAGATAAACGTCTGAGTCGAGCAATGAATCGTGTTCAGTTACTTAAAAAAGAAATAACCGAATATTACGGAAACTTTCGAGTCACCAGTGATTTATTGGAATTACGTAATTTGGTTATTGTTGCAGAATTAATAGTTCGTTGTGCGCAACAACGTAAAGAAAGTCGTGGTTTGCACTACACATTAGACTATCCGGAAATTGATAGTAGTAAGTCACCTCAAAATACTGTTCTTACGCCATGAATAGACTCAGTAAATAGGCAGTTGATATTAACATCTAAAGAAAATTAATTGTTGGCTATAAGCTTTAATAAGGATTATTTTTAATATTTAGTTTGTAAAGAAGTGGGGAAATAAATTCTTCACATAGAAAAAAAAGTCCCATAATTATCGTTATTTCAACTGCATTAAGTGATAGTAAATCATTCAAAAACCATAATGGTAGTAATGATTCAGGGATGGTATCAAGCCCCCTTACTAGACTACTTTCAGCTTTACCCATCCGGCGTTTAATAAAACTGGATAGTAGATCGCCTGTCATTGATAGGATAGCGAACAAGGTTCCTGTAATAGGTTTTAATCCTAGGTAAAGGGCTACAATTGTTGAAAAAAACAGTGCGGCGTAAAATCCCAGCCATGTTTTAGAGTTTCCTAATAAGGAATATCCGTCACCTAGTTTATAGCCATTATCAATAGGTTTGTTCAAATGATTGCCAAATATTTTCCTTGTAAGTATTGGGGCACTATTTGCTGCAATAAGTAATACCAATGACTGAATGATGCAATCCCAACTGTTTAATAGTAAATACATGATTAAGATTTCCAAATGATAATAACGCTACAAAAATATCTTATATTGATCTTAGTTAGATAATTAATTATAAGAATTTTTTTAATTAGTTGTTAAATAACAACTACACTTCTTAAAAAATTAAGGGTAAAGATGCATTAGAGTAACCTTCTGGTTATGTGTTATTGTCACTCCCAATGTTCAAAAATATGAATGTATTTATCACTTGTGTTTTTAGAATAATTTTAATCAGTGTGGTAGTGTCCAATCTTGAGGAGGAAGTATGAGCAATCTTAGTTATTCTCGTCGTCGTTTTTTGACCAACTCTAGTGTGGGTTTGGTTGCTTTTTGTGGTATACCCACTATTTTGAATGCCATGGAAAATATGCATGGCATGCCAAATTTTAAACCCAACAAAGCTTCGCCTAATTTTAAACCTGATGTCGAATTTGATCTTTTGTGTAAATCCGATTCTGTGTCAATTTTACCTGGCCGGCAAACTCAGGTAGAGCAATACACTGCGCTTTTAAAGAAGGGTCCGAAAGAAACAATAACTGGAATAGCAGGATCTTATTTGGGGCCATTAATTAATTTACAGAAAGGACAGAAGGTTCGAGTTAATTTGCACAATAAATTGACTGAATCTACTGTTACGCATTGGCATGGGTTACATGTGCCAGCTAATATGGATGGTCACCCAATGTACGCTATTGCCTCAGGAGAAACTTTAGTATATGAATTCGAAGTAGTCAATCGAGCGGGCATGAATATATACCATCCCCATCCTCATGAAAATACGGCCAAGCAGGTTTATTTTGGACTTGCCGGAGCATTATTTGTTCGTGATCAGGAGGAAGAGGCTCTGGAGTTGCCGGCTGGTGAATTTGAAATACCCATAGTTATACAAGACAGGCTGTTTGATGGCCAGAATCAATTAGTATATTCGCGTAATATGCATGATCGGATGACCGGTTTCTACGGTGATCAGATACTTGTAAACGGGCGCCCAAATTTTCAGATTGACGTTGCCAGTCGTGCTTATCGTTTAAGAATGTTGAATGGTTCAACTGCACGTATCTATAAATTAGGATGGGATGATGGAACACCTATCACTGTAATTGGTGTTGATGGAGGCTTACTCGAGCAGCCAGAAATTAAATCTTATGTGATGCTTGCGCCGGGAGAACGTTTGGACGTATGGGCTGACTTTAGTGGTCGTAAAGAAGGTTCTCAATTAGTTATGCGTAGCTTACCTTATTTAGGTGTTTTACCTAAGATGGCTAGCCAAATGGGAGGTATGATGAGGCATGCTAATTCATTGGCAGTTGGAAGCGAATATCCAATATTTACTGTACGAGTTATTAAAAAAATAAGTGATAGTCCTAAACTGCCTACTAAATTATCAAAAATTAATTGGCATCAAGCCAATGAGCTAGCAAACCCAGATAAACCAATTCCAATTGGTATTTCTGAAAGTCCTATGGCTATGCTGCTTAATGGCCGACCATATGCCTATAACGATATTCAAGACATTGAGCGCATCAAGGTAAATACTATTCAATTGATGGAGGTTTTTCATGCGCACGGGGGAAGAGGTGGGCACGAATCAGAAAAAGAAGGAGTTGGAATGGGAATGATGAGCATGGGCCATCAGCAAGGAGGCATGGGTATGAAGCACAGTGGAGGTGAACACAAAGAAGGCCGGCAATCTATGGGTAGCGGAATGGGCATGATGTCGATGGCGCATCCGATCCATTTACATGGGCAACAGTTTCAAATAGTTAGTCGAAGTATCAATTCTGGAGAAGAGTCTGACTATGCCACAGTGCAAGATGGCTTCATTAATAGTGGTCTCAAAGATACAGTATTGGTTATGCCGGGAGAAAAGATAAGAATCATAAAGCCTTTTCAAGATTTTAAAGGCTTGTTTATGTATCATTGCCATAATCTTGAGCATGAAGATATGGGTATGATGCGTGATTTTTTGATTGAATAATCTTGGAAATGCAAAGAAAAATGCTCAGTTATACGCTGAGCATTTTTAGTAAAATCACTGTATGTTGCTAATAAGCATTTACTTTGGATCTGTTAATTCAAGTGTGTGTGCAGGGTTTTTATCAGATACCGGTGCATTTGAAGTGCCGGGCTTATCAATAGTACTCGAAGTCTTATTGCCCGTATTTGGTGCGACTGTAGTTGGTGTTTCTTCAGTTGAATCAGGGTCGGTAAACTCCAATGGGTTTCCATCATGAATATAGTATTCACGGTTTTGTTTATATGAATTCTTAAGGAAGTCATACCGATCAATAGAACCTTCATCAACAATTTTTTCAGTCGCCATTAAATGTGCCCGTTGATCAGTAACTTCAATTGCACGAGCACCAAATGCGGCTGCATTAGCTACGCCCCCACCAAATATTGAAACGTAAGTCAGCGGATTGAAAGCCATATCGCCAATTAGCCCTAGAGTTTCTCTGGGTGAGCTGGGTCCAAAAAATGGTAATACCAAGTAGGGTCCGGATGGTACTCCCCAATACCCTAGGGTTTGTCCAAAATCTTCGTTATGTTTTGGTAAGTCGATATATTTTGCTACATCAATAAATCCACCTACCCCAGCTGTTGTATTAATAAGAAATCGACTGGCATCCATACCGCTTTGTTTGAGCTTAAACTGTAATATGTCGTTGATAGTTACATTTATTTCATGCATATTGCTGAAAAAATTAGTTACACCTTCATTAACAAAATTTGGAACTAACCATTCATAGCCTTGTGCGACTGGCTTTATAATTGTTTTGTCTAGAGTATCATTAACTTTTTGAGTGCCTCGATTCCATCCTTCCCAAGGATCGCTTGGATTGGGGGGTGATGGTGGAGTAGATGCACAGCCCGCCAGCGAGATTGAAATAACTAGACTACTGAATAATAGAGGTTTTCGAAATGAGTCGCTGTTAATGCTCATGGTTAATCTTTTCCTGGTTTGTTAGTGATTTTTAGTAAACGTGTATCTATGTCTAAAGTATAAATAGGTATTTTATACGCTTCTTAATAATACGAGATTCGTTTATAGGAGTATCATAATATTTCCTACCTTGTCATTTTACCCTAAAATTGATTATTATTAACCTTAAAATTGAAGTATATCAAATGCTTCTGTTTTTAAGTCATCGAGTATTCGATTTTTTGATTAAATATCAAGCTGAAGATTTTTAATGGTTAACGGCTTACGTTTATTTTGAGCATCTACTCGTTCTATTGAAGTGACTATTATGCCTATTTTTATTGGTATTAACCTTATACTCTGTTTTTTTACACAAAGCAGTAATGCTTTAGAAAGTTTATTGGAGACAACGACAGTGATGCATGTTTCTCTAGGCATTGCTATTATCAGTTTCATGGCAACTCTTTTCCAGAGATTGAGACACGTTTTTTTGTATGATTTGTTTTCCAGTGGATTGTTATTGGTATGGTTTGCTTATTGGAAGACTTTATTTAAGTATGATTCTCCTATGTTTTTTATTTTCCCCTTATATTTTCTTATGATTACTGCTTTTGCATCATTGTTCTTCATTAGTGCTAGGCATAGAATTGATATTGAAAGTCTTAAGATTATGCGGGCTTTGGATAAAAAAAATATAATGCAGCCCTCATTGATCATGAGTTGTGTTTTTTTAAGTCTGGTTTTAGAAGATTATTTTTTATTGTATCCAACAATGATGACGCTATTAATTTTTAGATTTGCTTTAGCGAGTTGTGTTGTGGAGAGAAGTTAGTAGTTATATTTATTAAGCTTGAGTGATGAAAATAACAAGTTGATTTTTATTTTAAGTCTAATAAGTATTGGAGTGATGTGGTTAAAAACTATGAGTCTTAGGATTGATGGTAGTGAGTATTTTTGATTTTTGACTTAGTAGGGTGTTTCTTTATTAATAAAGTTTTGGAAGTAAGTTTGTTTTTATTTACATAGGTTTTTTTGGGGGAATTTTTACTGCTAATAGATTGTTTCTTAGCGATATAATAATTTGATTTTCCAATAGTTTTTGTTTTGATTGTATGGTGATGTTTACCGGAATGCCTTATTCTATGGTTGTATTTTTTTTCCTCATTGCTTGAGTCAAAAGTTATAGGAGCCTTGTTGCCACAACCAAGTTGATAGGGTGGGGTGCCAGCAAAATTGGTTGTCATCGTGTTAATGTTTTTAACAGGATTAGGATTAAAATTATTGGCAAAACCATTGTTCATCATGGTGGTCATTAATTGGTATCGTTCCGCACTTGTCATTCCACCCAATATAACACCGATAAGGCGCTTACCATTTTGATTAGCTACAGAAATTAAATTGTAGCCAGAACCACAGGTAAATCCGGTTTTCATTCCCTCGGCACCTGGATAGTTGGCAGTAAACTTATTGATTCCTCGTAACTCTCGACCTTTATAGTTAAAAGTATGCGCAGAGAAATAAGGGTAATAATTTGGAAAATTTTGATGTGTTTTCCATGCAAGTAGAGCCATATCTCTGGAAGTGGTTACTTGCCATTGGTGTGGAAGTCCGGTTGCATTCATGAAATGAGTATCGACCATACCTAATTCGTGAGCTTTTGTAGTCATTTTAACTGCAAAACTTTCTTCTGTGCCGCCAAGGTGTTCGGCTAAAACAACAGCTGCATCATTAGCTGAGCGTGTTATAAGTGCTAAAATTGCATCTCTAACAGTTATTTCATCCCCTAGTCTTAAACCTAATTTACTTTGGGGTTGGTGTGCGGCACGGGTAGAGGCCCTTAAAACATCGTGAAGATGGATCTCTTCTTTTTTTAACGCATCAAAAGCCACATAAAGAGTCATAACTTTAGTTAGCGAAGCTGGAAACCATGAGTGAGTTGCATTTAGTTCGTGTAGAACGCTACCGTTTTCGGCATCAATTATAATTTCAGCGTGTCTTCCATAACTTGATTCCGATATTAGGATTAACCAAAGTGGTATGAAGATGAGTAGTATTGATTTAACGGTATTCATTTAAAAATGCTCTAGAAGGTTCTGGATTGTTATTTAACTCAACTATTGCATAGTAAGTTTTGAGTGATTTTCCTCAAGCAATAGACTATTTATTAGAATATTTGTTTGAGGGTTCTTGAGCTCACTAAGTATCAAGATATTATTTTTTTTACAAATTTAGAAATAATTTTAGGTGCATTTATTTTATCAAATCATATAACTTGAGAGAATTGTATTTTGTATTTTTGATGGGTAATTTTTATCTCCTTAATTTATTTTTAATCCTTTAATACAATTATAAGGAATTTCTCCCGAACAAATCCCCCAAAAACTTCCAAATGGGCCTTCAGAATCGGCTTTCCAAGATTCTGAAAATGACTCAAATGCCACACCCGACCACTTTTTTTTTGCTAATTTATTAAAGGTAGATTCTATGATAAGTTTTTGAACTTTTTTACCGGCAAGACCACACTTTTGTCCAGTAATGAGGTTTGCTTCAGTCCCATTGTTGGGAGCATTTGGCCAACCAAATTCAGTTAAAATAACATTCTTGTTAGGATTGTTCTTTTTTATGTCACTAAGTCTGGCAATTTGGAAGTCAGCAGCTTTTTCGGCCGGTACACACGTATGAATGGCAGAAAATTTATTTTCCCACCAAGGAAATACATTGGCTCCTATCCAATCTACTTTAGATGAAAAGCTGGTTTGCTGGCATGTTATAGATCGATTACACCATTCCCACCACGTATCTATTGTCGTAATTGGTTGAGTAACAGCAGCATTCCGCAAGTCATTTATACAACGAGTGATTTCAGCATCTAAGGCATAACCATTTCGAGTTCTAACTTCAGAACCACAGCTTAGCTTAATAATGGTTTTTGGATATTTTTTAGCAACTTCAATACCTTTAATGATTGATATTGAATTTACCGTGGTGTCTTTATCTAGCCAGATAATTGCAATTACTTTTATATTACGAGCTTCTGCGGCACTAAAAATATTGTCAAGGCCATTTAGAACGCCATAAGTCATAATGCATCGAAATGGAGTTTTATGGATTAAAGTGTCGAGGAGTTCATTGATTAAAGCTTTGGACGGATGTTCTCCATAATTTGGGTTTAGTTTTCCTACGTAAGGACTAAATCCAGCACACTGAATAGGTTTCTCTTGCGAAATATTTATAACTTGATTACGAGCAGATACATTTTGGCCATAAAATAATAGAACTATATACATGGCTGTTAGTAGCGATAGATTAATAAAACCTTTTGAGAGTATCAATGTATGCTTTTGTTTTACCTTCATGGTAACTTAAGGATAAATATAAAGAGCTAATTTAATTAGCAATACGTTAATTTTCATTCCAAAACAGAGTAAAGATAATACAATTTAGATTATATTCACTCTGGTTGAGGAGTTTAATCAGTTTTTTGAAATATATTGAAATTTGGTAATGTAAATAGGTAATGTTTATTTGCCTAATACATCATTACGAGCACTTTCAGCAATTGCACCAGCCTCACTGATTAGTTCAGGTGGCACATTTAATTCTTGCATTGTTTTACCTAAGTGCTCCATGACTACATTAAAATGATCATTATTTAGCCCCATTTTGACCAACCGTGCATGCGCGCTTCTCAGATCAGCACCGTTATAATTATTGGGGCCGCCAAAAGCCAAAGTGAAAAACGCTTTTTGCTTTGCTATTAGCTGCTCCATGTTCGTTTCATCGAAAAAACGATTAATTCTATAATCAGCTAATACTTTGTGATAAAAAATATCCACTGCAGCATCAACGGCTGCTGCACCACCTAATCTTTCATATAAAGAGGGTATTTGGTCGGATGTCATTTCTGAAGTTGAACTCATGTGAGGGTCTCCTGTATTATTATGATTAATAGAAGTCATAGCTCTTATTTAAGTGGCTTTTAACTAAGAATCAAGTTTATAACAACCTAATACCTTATACAACATATAACTTTTTTACTATTTATATTGAATGAATATACTTCTAAATCACGAATACGGTGAGTAGTGCTTATCTTTTTTATTGAAATTAAATACTTATTAAAATAGATAAAATCTGATTGACGCCTAATTGAGACTGA
>Ga0192647_101638_pt1 | contig 14457 bp, 8 predicted proteins | sample LauGreFa1BDMLBSN_2_FD_133046 | JGI IMG/M metagenome (GOLD analysis project Ga0192647, IMG submission 133046) | Freshwater lake microbial communities from Lake Michigan, USA - Fa13.BD.MLB.SN - reassembly | ecosystem: Environmental > Aquatic > Freshwater > Lake | place: Lake Michigan, USA...
AGATTTTTTGAAACCCATTTCAAAGGCATCATGCCGCTTGAAATCATTGTCGATACCAAGCGAAAAAATGGCATTGCAGGAACAAGGGCCTTGTCAGTGTATGAAAAAGTTGATGCCTACTCTGCCCAAATTGCTAGCCACTCATCCATTGCAAAACCTTTATCACTTGCAGAGGGATTGAAATTTGCCAAACAGGGATTCTATGACGGTGATAGCAACAACTTCTCTATGCCCAATGCTTTTGATGGAGCATTTCTGGCAGACTACATGAAACCCGGACAATCATCCAATGCAAATGGCGGATCATTGGAAAAGCTGATGTCTTCATTTGTAGACAGCAACCGACAAACCACCAGGATCAGTGTGAACATGGCAGACATTGGAAGCGAAAAAATGCCCTTGTTAATAGACAGTTTACAGAAAGAGGCCTATCAGTATTTTGATTCCAGCAAATTCAATATCCATCTTACCGGCTCCAGCATCACCTTTTTGGAGGGAAGTATTTTCATCATCCGGGGGTTGAAAGAAAGCATACTATGGGCATTTCTCTTTATCTCACTGTGCATGCTTTATCTGTTCAGAAATCTGAGAATTTTGATATGCTCACTGATTCCCAATCTGATTCCACTGGTGATGACCGCGGGACTCATGGGATGGGTTGGCATCAACATAAAACCTTCAACCGTGTTGGTTTTCAGCGTAGCACTTGGCATCGCCATCGACATCACCATCAGATTTCTTGTGAATTTCAAACAGGAACTGCCAATCGCAGGAGGAGATATCAAACAGACAGTGGTCTTGACCATAAGAGACACCGGAATCAGCATCGTTTATACTTCCCTCGTATTGATCGCAGGATTCATCATTTTTGCTTTCAGCGGATTTGGGAGCACCCAGGCACTGGGCTGGCTGACTTCCTTCACCCTTTTTACAGCCACATTGACCAATCTGATCCTCCTACCTGTAATCCTGCTATTGATAAAAAAATTAGATATTGATTAATATTTTGCCATAAAATAGGTGATTTTTGAATTATTTTCAATTTTTAAATCATTTTTACCCATTTTTACTGATTTTAAAGCCTGGGGATAGAATTTTTCAAAAATAAGCGCTGTTGTTTTAGAGAATGTGACAAACAAATCCCTTTCCTTATTTGTCTTACTATAACTTTGCACTTCCTTAATAAATCATTAACAAATTAGAGCTATGAAGAATTTGCTTACACTTCTATTGGCCTTTGCTTCCATGCTTCAGTTTTCCCTGGCGCAAGCCATCAAGGTTCAGGGTACTGTTCAGGACATTCAAGGGAAAGGTATCCCCAATGTAACCATTACAATCAGTGGACAAAGAGGTGGTACCACATCTGACAAAGATGGAAACTTCACTTTGAACGTAAATTCACTTCAATCAAAACTTCTGTTTAGCTCCATCGGCTATAACAACGAAGAGTTTGCGTTGAGTGGAAAATCAACTGTCACCGTTACGCTGACCAACAGTGAATCAAACCTTGGTGAAGTTGTTGTGGTTGGTTACGGTACACAAAGAAAAAGAGACCTTACCGGTTCAATTTCCAATGTCAGTTCCAATCAATTCAAGAATTTATCGCTCACTTCTCCTGAGCAGGCATTGCAAGGCAGGGTTGCGGGTGTGAACGTGGTGTCAAGCTCAGGTACTCCTGGCTCATCTGTAAATATCAACGTACGTGGTATCGGTACCATCAGTGGTAACGCACAACCTTTGTACGTATTGGATGGAATTCCCATTGCAACTGGTTCTTTCTCTCAATTGGGTGTAGGTAACCAGGTATTGAACAGTTTAGCTGACGTGAATCCAAACGACATTGAGTCAATCGACATCTTAAAAGACGCATCAGCAACCGCCATCTACGGTTCAAGAGGTGCAAACGGTGTTGTGCTTGTAACTACGAAAAGAGGTAAAAACCAAAAGACACGCGTCAACTACAGCGGATACACTGGTAACCAAACAGTATGGAAAAAAATTGAGCCATTGTCTGGTAGAGATTTCCAGGACTTGTTGCAGGAAGGTTTATTCAACTACCAGGCGCAACTCCTTGGAAACGCTTACGGCAACCAGGAGCCATCTTTTTATTTTGGCTCAAACGTGCATGACAACTCCTATGTCAATACAAATTGGCAGAATGAAATATTCAGAACTGCTCCTATCAACAGCCATGACATCAGTGCACAAGGAGGAAATGATAAGACAAAGTTCTATGCAGGTGGAAATTATTTCGATCAGCAAGGAACAATTGTAGGATCAAGATTTCAACGCTACAATTTCAGGGTAAACCTTGACAATAATGTATCTGAAAAATTCAAAATAAGCAGTGGTATTTCAATCAGCAACAGTATTCAAAACAGGATACAGAACGACAACAACATCTATGGTGTATTGAGTACCGCAGTATTGTTGGCATCTGACATCCCTGTTTTCAATCCTGATGGAACATATGGAAAAGATCCAACATCTTCCACAGAGAATCCATTGTTGGCTGCAAAAGAAAATTTCAATAAAGTTTTCAATGGTCGTGTGCTCGGAAATGTCAGCGCTGACTATCAGTTCTCCAAAGCCCTGAGCTTTAAAGTGAATTTGGGTGCTGACTATGTGAGTTTGAACGAATCTCGTTTCTACCCTTCCATCTCCAACGCAGGTGCGGGTGTAAGAGGACAAGCTACAGAAGCATACAACAAGAGCATGAACCTCATCAATGAAAACATTCTTAGCTTCAGAAAAGATTTTGGTAAACATGGTGTCAATGCCGTGGGTGTTGCTTCCTACCAAACACAAAATTTTGAATCTATTTATGCATTGGCTGAAAACTTCCCCGGAAACTCCATTCGCAGACTTTCTGCTGGTTCAGTAAAGAAAGATGCAACAACCAGCGGTAGCTCATTTGGTATCATTGGATATGTTGGACGTTTCAACTACTCTTATGATGGTAAATATCTTTTCAGCGTCAGCGTTAGAAGAGACGGATCATCTAATCTTGGAAGCAGCACCAAATGGGGTACTTTCCCGGCGGTTTCTGCTGGATGGCGTATCTCTGACGAGAAATTTATGAGCAATGTGAAGTTCGTCAACAACCTTAAATTAAGAGGATCTCGCGGTTACAGCGGAAGCAACTCAGGTGGATTGTTCGCCTCACTTCCATTGATCAGTCCGGGTGCCAACTACCTGACATCAGCTGGTTTGGCTCCTTCACAGTTGGGTAACCCCAATTTGGGATGGGAGACATCTATCCAAACAGATCTTGCTCTTGAAATCGGACTTTTCAACAGAATCAATATCATCGCTGAAGTTTATCACAGAAAAACAAACGACCTCTTAACCAGCCGTCAGCTGGTAGGAAACAGCGGTTTCCTTTCTGTGAACGACAATATTGGTGCCATCACCAACAAGGGACTTGAATTGGGATTGGATGGAACAGTAATCAATTACAAGAAATTCAATTGGAATACCAATTTCACACTGACTTTCCAAAAGAACAATGTTGATACCATCTATGGAGGCAATCCATTTGGATCAGGATTCATGAGCTGGGTTCAACAAGGATATCCTTTGAGTTCATTCAGAGGTTACAGAATGCAGGGCATCTTCCAAGCCGCTTCAGACGTAGTGGCTGCACGTGATGGCAGTGCTTCAAGACCTGGTGATATCAAATGGAAGGATGTGAACAGCGATGGACGTATTACCTCTGCAGATCAGGAAATTTTAGGTTCTGCATTGCCAACTTACTTTGGAAGTTTCACCAATAACTTTACATTTGGAAATTTTGAATTGACTGCATTCTTCCAGTTCGTGGGCGGAAACAAAATTGTGAATTACAACAGAGCATTTGCCGAAGGAATGAACAGTGTATTTGGACAATTTGCTACTGTTCTAAATAGATGGACCCCCAACAATCCTTCTAACACAATGCCAAGAGCAATTTATGGCGATCTCGCAAACAACAGAAGAGCATCAGACAGATGGGTAGAAGACGGCTCTTTCACGAGATTGAAAAATTTGTTGTTGGGATACAACTTCAACCAAAGTGCATTGAAGAAAATCAAAATCAGCTCACTGAAAGTTTTCTTGCAGGCACAGAATCTTTTCACCTGGACCAAATACCAAGGGTTTGATCCAGAGGTCAGCACCTTTACGCTTACCAATACAGCACAAGGAACTGATTTCTTGACATTCCCACAGCCACGTATCATCACATTTGGTATCAATGCTGGATTCTAATTCAATACACTTTAAATTATCATAGAAATGAAAAAGATGTTAAACATAAAATTATCCTTGCTGACTGCATTGATCGTTTTTTCATCTTGTGAAAAAATCATCGATCAGCAGCCTCAAACTGTTTTGAGTGCTGAAACAGCTTATACCACCCGCCAGGGAGTTGAAGCAGGTTTGTTGGGTTGTTACAATGCCCTCCAAAGCACGAGCTACTACGGCCTTGAGTTTTGGGCTTTATCCGATATGTATGCAGGTGTTATTTCGCATACTGGTACTTTCCCAACCTTTGCACAGTTTTCCAATAGACAGATCCTTCCAGATAATACCAACGTTACAGGTATTTGGAATGTAATCTATACTGGCATCAACAGGGTGAATACTGTAATCGCATCATCAGAAACACTTTCTGATCCTGCATTCAATAAAACGCAAACAATTGGTGAAGCAAGATTCCTCAGAGCAATCATGTATTTTGATTTGCTGAGAGCTTATGGCGGATCAAACAATGGCTTCAACAAAGGCGGACGCGGTGTTCCTTTGAGAACGACTCCAACGCTTGCACCAGTTGACGCAGATCCTATTCCACTCGCTGCAGAAGCAGATGTTTGGAGACAAATAGACAGCGACCTGGATTATGCCATTGCAAACCTGAAAGCAACTACTACAGGTAGAGCAACATTGAATGCTGCGAGAGCTTTGAAGGCACGTGCGGCTCTTTACAAAGAAGACTGGGCTACTGCCGAAACACTTGCCAATGATGTTATCAATGCCTTAAGAGGCACAGGGACTGGTTTGTCCTCTTCCTATGATGCACTTTGGGCTGCGCAAAATACAAGACCAGAAAGTATTTTCGAATTGCAGTATGACATCAACAATACCAACTCAATTGCTTTCTATTATTTCCCAACTGGTTTTGGTGGTAGAAATGAAATAGGTTCAAGTACTACCTTGAACGCACAGCCTGCAACCGACTTAAGAAAGGCAACAAATGTCAGAGTACTAAGTGGACTCAACAAAACAGGCAAATATTCTCGCATCAACGGTACTGATAATGTAATCATCATCCGTTTGGCAGAGATGTACCTCATCCGTGCTGAAGCAAGAGTTAAAAAGGCTGCTCCAGACCTCACCGGTGCATTGGCTGATTTGAATGTAATTCGCTCAAGAGCTGGTCTCACAGCCTCTACTGCCGCAACTGCTGATGATATCCTGAAACAATTGTATGAAGACAGATACTATGAGTTCGCACACGAAGGACATGCTTTCTTTGATTACAAGCGTACCAACAGATTGGCTTCCACATTTGCAGGATTCTCAGGGGCAAACGCCTTCCGTGCTCTGTACCCAACTCCACAAAGAGAAATCATCAATAGTGCAGGACAAATTTTACAGGTTACTGGATATTAATCCATAACCGATTACAAAAAAGCCGCACAATATGTGCGGCTTTTTTTATTTCAAAACTTCCTGAAGTTTCTGGTCAAGCGAAGGACCACGCAGATCGGTTGCAATTATTTTACCTTCCGGATCGATCAACACATTGAATGGAATTCCTTCAATACCGTATAAAGGAACAACTTCACTGTCCCAAAATTTCAAATCACTTACATGGCTCCAATACAATTGATCCTCAGCAATTGCCTTGATCCAATCATCCTTTGATTTATCCAAAGAAACTCCCAGAATGGTGAAGTTATTATCCTTGTATTTTTGATATGCGGCAACAACATTTGGATTTTCCATTCTGCAGGGCTTGCACCAACTTGCCCAAAAATCAACCAATACATATTTCCCTTTCAAAGTGGACAATCTCAGTGATTTCCCTTCAGGAGTAGGCAAAGTAAAATCAGGTGCTTGTTTTCCAACTAAATTTCCTGTGGCAGGTGATGCTAGTTCATTTTGAAAAGCTTCAGCGATTTTTTTGATTTTCTGAAGGTTCGGAAAGCGTTTTGAAATATTTTTTAGTACAGGCGACATCTGCTCGGCAGATACAAGGTTTTTCGAAATTCCAAGCGCATAAATAGCCAAAGCTGGTGTGGTTGTAGTGTCTGCAAAGTTCAACAAGTAGGTACCTGTTTCTGCAGATTGTTTTCTGAATGCATCCTCCATTATAACCCTGACACTATCCATCTCAGTACCTTTCATTTCTATTTGCGACTTCAACTCACCCATTGCCTGCAATCGACCATTGAAAACGGTCAATAAGTTTTTAAAAGCATTTGAACCTTTTGAATTCGTTGTGTAGCTCCCTGGATTTTTGCCATCAAATTCAAGTTTGATGTTTTGCTGGTCACCAACCAGTATGAAATAAAATTCATCTTTCTCAAAACGAATACGGTACAATGCCTCTTCATTCAATGCGCCTCCTTTTAAATTCACTTCTTTTGTATCAGAAATGATCTTGGAAGAATCAAGTGACATTGGATTGGCATCCAATTCAATCAAATCGAGATATACATATTGTGATTGACCAATGTTTGAAATCTGAATATTAACGTTCAGGTTATTAGACCCCTGCTTGCAGGAGAATATGCCAAGTGTCAGAATAGATGACAAATAAAATATTATTTTCTTCATAGTATTATTTATTGATGCAGTAATGTTTCTAATATTTCTGTAGCCTGTTTCGGATCTGCCTTCCCCTTTGAAAACTTCTTTACCTCGCCGACAAAGAGTCCCATGAGTCCTTTCTTTCCCTTTCTATACGCTGCAACCTTATCTGGCATAGCATCCAATACCTGCTTTGCCCATGCTTGTAGCTGATCGGTATTGGCATCCTGTGCCAAATCCAGTTGTTGAATCAATATTGAGGGACTCACACCTCGATCGGCCAACATCCGTGGTAAGATTTTTTGTGCTGCCAAAGAAAAATTGATGGTGCCTTCTGCTATGAGTATTAATAACTCATTCAAATGTACAGAGGAAATCTTTATTGAATTCCAGTTTGTTGAAGATTGGTTCACCAAAGATCTAAGTGGACCGAGTATTACATTTGCCAACTGTTTTTTGAGGGTGGTATGCTGTGCATAGTTTTCATACAGGTCATACAAATCTTTTTCTTCAGTTAATTGTTCTGCGTCGTAAGCAGACAAACCGTACTCATTCACAAATTTATTGTAGGCAACATCTGGGAGAAGAGGAATTTGTTTTTTTATTTCTCCGATATATTGCTCGGTGAATTGAAAAGGCGCCAGGTCGGGTTCAGGAAAATAGCGGTAATCTTCCGCATCTTCTTTTGTTCGAATTGAAAAAGTAATTCCTGCCTCGGCATCATAGCTCCTCGTTTCCTGAAGTATTGTTTCGCCATTTTCAGACAAACCAGTGAGTCGTTCAATTTCAATTTCAATTGCATGACGCAAGTGCTTGATGGAATTAAGATTTTTCACCTCTACCCTGGTTCCAAGGATTTGAGTACCGAGAGGTCTGACAGAAATGTTGGCATCGCATCTGAGGCTTCCTTCCTCCATATTGCCGTCACCAATTCCAATCCATCTGACAAGTTTTCTTACTTGTGTTAGATAGGCCGCTGCTTCTTCTGATGAATGCATATCGGGCTCTGATACAATTTCAATCAAAGGCATACCTGCTCTGTTGAAATCAAGAAGGGTCAACACATCATCCTGATCGTGAATACTTTTACCAGCATCTTCCTCCAAATGAATCCGGGTAAGTTGAATATCCCTGGGTCCATTGGAAGTGTGGATGCGTACAAGACCCCCCTTGCATATAGGTGTGGTATGCTGTGATATTTGATAGCCTTTGGGCAGATCAGCATAGAAATAATTCTTCCTAGCGAAGTAATTGTTTGTTGAGATTTCAGAACCGCAAACCAGTCCCATTTTAATAGCCAATTCAATTGCTTTTTTATTCATCCTTGGCAGGGTACCGGGGTGTCCGAGTGTAATGGGACTCACATGTTGATTTGGGCTGGCATCGAAATAGGTAGCATCACCGGAAAACAATTTACTAACAGTATTTAACTGGACATGTACTTCTAAACCAATGACTGCTTCGTACTTAGGCATGCAATGCATTTTTTACTGCATCAATGGCTGACATGAGTGCAGCAGCATCTTGTCCGCCTGCCACCGCCAATGTTTTTTGTCCCCCGCCTCCACCTTTGATCAATTTTGCAACCACATTTTTAATCAGTGCATTGGCATCCAGTCCGGATGACTGTTGAAGTGCATCCGCAAGTCCGACTGCTACCGATGGTTTGCCGTCTATTACTGTCCCAATTGCGATGCAAGCGTTGTCTCTGGATGATCTCAGTTCATTGCACAATTTCTTCAGTGCATCAACCGATAAAACTTCTACTTTGGAACCAAGAAAATCTACTTTATTGACAGACTCAAATTTTCCAATCAATTCATGCTTGAGATATCCCAACAATTTTGCATCTGCTGATTCCAGTTGTTTTCTCAAAGAGGTGATTTCATCTGACTGAAGTTCGATCGCCCGAATAAGGTCTTTCGGTTGCTTCAGTAAAGCTGCAATACTTTTCAGCAATTGCTGTTGTTCAAGAAATTGCTGATCTGCGGCATTTGAACATACTGCCTCAAGTCTTCTCACACCAGCGGCAACACTTGACTCTGAAGTGATCAAACAAGATCCAAGCTCTCCTGTATGTCCAACATGTGTTCCACCGCAGAGTTCAATGGAATAATTCGGATCAATGGTAACAACGCGCACAGTATCTCCATACTTTTCGCCAAACAATGCCATGGCGCCCAGTTTCAACGCCTCCTCTTTGGGCAATTCACGAATAATAACTGGAATATTCTCTCTGATTTTTTGGTTTACAATTGCTGTTACACCTTCAATTTCCGCATCAGTCATTTTAGCAAAATGAGAAAAATCAAAACGCATTCCTTGATCATATACCAATGATCCCTTTTGAGCAACGTGTGCCCCCAGGGTGATTCTCAACGCAGCATGCAATAAATGGGTGAGTGTATGGTGCTTGGTGATTTCCTTTCTTCTGTCTGCATCTACTGAAGCCCTAACAGATGCACTGACGATTTCTGGCAATGCCTCTACCGTATGAATGATTAAATCATTTTCTTTTTTGGTATTGATGACTTTTATTTCAGCAGATCCCAATTGAATCAATCCAGTATCGCCAACTTGTCCCCCGCTTTCTGCATAGAAGGGAGTATTTTCCAATACTACCTGATGGGAAGATTGCCCCTTGGCTTCTACCTTTCTGTATTTCAAGAGTGTTGTTTCCTGAAACAATGTTTCGTAACCAACGAATGAAGACTTTGCTTGTGCGGGCTTTGCCACTTCAATCCAATCGCCGGTATCGACTGCAGCGGCTGACTTGCTCCTGCTTTTTTGCAGTTGCATTTCCTTCTCAAAACCTGCTTCATCAACCAACATCCCTTTTTCCTGTGCAATCAGTCGTGTCAAATCAAATGGAAAACCATATGTGTCATAGAGCTCAAATGCTGCCGCGCCCTGGATCAGGTTTTCTTTTGAAGATGCCTCAATGATATCATCGATTTTTTTCAAACCTTTTCCAAGAGTTCTCAAAAATGTATCTTCCTCTTCTTTGACAACTTTACTGACAAAAGCAACCTGGGCTTCCAGCTCTGGAAAAACATCTTTGAATTGATGGGCGAGTCCTGGTAACAATTGATGAAGAATCGGCTCCTTTACATCTAGATAAGAGTAATAATATCTTACAGCCCTTCTCAGGATCCTGCGCACTACATAGCCAGCTCCTGTGTTGGAGGGCAATTGTCCATCTGCAATGGTAAACGCAATGGCCCTGATATGATCTGCCAATACCCTGAATGCAACATCTTGTTTGCTGTCACTTGCTGAATATTTTTTGCCCGATAACTTCTCCGTTTGTTGAATGGTTCCAGAGAAAATATCTGTTTCATAGTTAGAATGCTTTCCTTGCAGCACTCTTACCAACCGCTCGAGTCCCATACCGGTATCGACATGTGTTGCATCCAATGGTTGAAGTGAACCATCTTTCATGCGGTTGTATTGTATGAAGACATTGTTCCAGATTTCAATGACCTGTGGATGATCTTTGTTCACCAGCAGGTGTCCAGGCAACTTTGCACGTTCTTCATCTGATCTGCAATCAACATGTATCTCGCTGCAGGGACCACAAGGACCGGTATCGCCCATCTCCCAAAAGTTGTCCTTCTTGTTGCCAAATACAATGTGTTCTTCAGGCAACAATTTTTTCCAGACACCCAATGCAATGGTGGATGGAGGGATATTTTCTTTTTTGTCTCCCTCGAATACGGTTGCATACAACCTTGACTTATCCATGTTGAAAACTTCTGTCAGCAGTTCCCAACTCCACTCAATGGCCTCTTTCTTGAAATAATCTCCGAAGCTCCAGTTACCCAACATCTCAAACATGGTATGGTGGTAAGTATCGACACCTACTTCTTCCAGGTCATTGTGTTTCCCACTGACCCTCAGACATTTTTGGGTATCAACCACTCGCTTATGAGGAGCAACTTTGTTGCCAAGAAAATAGTCCTTGAACTGGTTCATCCCCGCATTGGTAAACAGCAAGGTTGGATCATCTTTTAAAACAATAGGTGCCGAGGGGACGACATGATGCCCCTTGCTCACAAAAAATTCTAAAAATTTCTTTCTAATTTCTGCGGATGTCATTGCTAAACAGGTTGATGTGGAAGGGTCTAGGCACAATAGGCTATATTTGCGTCGACCCTAAGCAGCAAAAATACATCATTTCAGAGTTGGGTAGCTGATGAAGAAGATCAAATATTACTACAATACGCAGACCCTTAGGTATGAAAAACAGGTCACTCCTTTGAGGGTAACCCTGCTGAGGATATTTGCGTTTATTTCTACAGCTATTGTAACGGGGCTCATTGTTGTTGCCATTGCCTTTCGCTTCCTGGATTCTCCCAAGGAAAAAATGATGAAACTGCAGTTGGACAGAGCTGAATATTTGAACAAGGTATATGATAATAAGTACAGTGAATTAGATGAACGCCTGCGTCAATTGGAAAAGCGGGACAATGAGGTTTACAGAACTGTTTTTGAGGCACAACCTTTACCAGACAGTTTAAGGATCAGGCAATTAGAGCGTAGAAAGGAAATGCAAATCTTGGCAGGAATGGACAGTGAGGAGTTGACAGAAGGGATTGCAAAAAAACTAAGCGGCATATACAATAGAATCATCAGCCAGGAAAAGTCCTACAAGGAAATTGAAAAGATGGTCAAAAACAAAGAAAAGCTATTGGCCAGTACACCTGCCATTCAACCATTGAGCAACAAGGACCTTGACAGGGTCAGCTCGGGATTTGGATACAGGATTGATCCACTGTACAAAACAGTAAAGTTTCATCCTGGACTTGATTTTACCGCCCCTCAAGGAACACCTGTTTATGCAACTGCAGATGGAGTAGTAAGAGTTGCAGGAAATCTTGGAAATGGATATGGCAATCACATAGTCATTGACCACGGGTATTCGTACAATACCCTCTATGGACATTTATACAGACTGAAGGCAAGAAGAGGACAAGTAGTTAAGAGAGGAGAGGTAATCGGATATGTTGGCAATACAGGCAAATCAACTGGTCCACATTTACATTACGAAGTAATCAAAGGGAGAAAACATTTAGATCCGATTTACTTCTTCTACAATGATCTTACACCTGAACAATACCAGCAAATCCTCAAATTGGCAGCATCCCGGAATCAGTCATTCGACTGATGAATTGTGCAAAACTCCTTATTAGAAAGGTTGATTTTGTCTTTAAATTCGTCCTATGCTTCATCAGCTAGATCTATTTGGAGGAGAACCTTTACCGCAATCTGAAAAAAAATCACCTCGCGAAAAAAAGGATAAGCCAGTGCAGGTAACAGCTCCATTAACTGCACCAATTCCTCCAAGCAATATTATTGAGGAAGAAAACAAAGTAGAAGAACCCAAGATAACAGCATATACAGAAGCAGCATTCATTCATGTTCCAGATGATCAAGAGTTGTACAGTAAATTGTACTACCCTATCAGTGATGTTGCCAAAATGTTCAACGTGAATATTTCCCTTATCAGGTTTTGGGAGAATGAATTTGACATTCTCAAACCCAGAAAAAACAGAAAGGGAGATCGCCTTTTTAGACCTGAAGATGTAAAGAATTTGAAATTGATTTATTTCCTGCTCAAAGAAAAGCGTTATACGATTGAAGGAGCTAAAACCTTTCTCAAAAAAGGCAAGAAAGTTAATGAACAATTCGAGACAATCGAACTGCTGAAGAACATCAAATCAATGCTGCTTGAACTCAAAGCGGGACTCTCTTGAGAAAAATTATTTTAATCTGCCTGCTATTTTAATTTGAAGTTTTTCCAATAAAGCAAGGACTTTCAAATTGATATTTTGCTTCACGACGTTAAAATCTGCAATCGAAATTGATTCAGTAAAATACTCGACTGTTACAAGAAATGATTCAAGCTTTACATCTGACAACAAAACTGATTTTTCAGAAATCTGTGCATTCGATAAATCGGTATTGAGTTCCTGAATCAATTGATTGATTTGGCTGTATGTTGTACTCAGGTCCAGATGTAAATTCAACTCACCCCTTCGCTTGTTTCTGAGTGAAAAATTATCAACGATGCTGTCAACCATTTGCTTATTGGGCATCGAAACATAGGTCTTATCGTTCGTACGAATCCTGGTACTTCTCAATCCAATTTTCTCCACTGTACCCTGTATTTGCTGCACTTTCAATAGATCACCTACACGAAAGGGTCGATCAAAAAATATAATAAAAGATGCAATCAGATTCTCCAGACTCTCCTTGGCCGCAAGTGCAATGGCAGCACCTGCCAAACTCAATCCAGCCAGTATTTTCGTAATGTCTTCATTCAATACAAACCTGATCATTACTAAAATGCAGATGATTACCAAGATCACTTTTAAAAACTCTCTGAAAAATATAATCAATTGGTCATCGGTGGTATCCTCAGTAGCACTTGCCCTTTTCTCAAGAATAATCGCCAGATAGTCGATCACCCTCAACAGCGTGTGAAAAAAGAAAAAAATCAGGAGTCCAATTGCAAATCGGTCTAACAGTACCTCTGATGTGACTTTGAATATTTTAAAATGCAAAAAAGTAGGAAAACGAAGGCTGCTCATTGAAATATAAACCGCAAGAAATAAAATAAAATTCTCCAAAGGAGCCAAAACCAAATTGAAAAATTCTTTTTCATCAATGACCCTTCCCATCCGCTTGAATAGATAAAATACCAGGCGCGTAATATTTTTACTTGCTCTTTTCTTCAACACCCAAACCAATGCAATGACTCCGAATACAATCAAATAATCTGATACTGTATTATCAAACAATGTATTGTTCAAAATCTCTTTCATGGTTACTGATTTAGTTGGTAAGTATAAATTGACAACTCCTTTCTGTTTGTGATGTAGGCCATTTTGGGAGAAAAATATATCTGCTGTGCAGAAGACAATTGCTCAGAATTTATTCGCCAAATGGTTTCATTTTTTTCCGTCCACATTTTCCAAATACCTGGTTGAGTGGAGTACAGAAGTTCTTTACCCAATGTTTGCAATTCCCTGATATGAGGTACTGCTATCCTTTCCTTGAATCCGCCATAATAATCAAAAACATAGATGCCATGCTGAGGATCCAATAAATACAAATAACCCTGGTGTTCGATGATCTTCACGGGACTCAATTTTTCAGGAAAAACCAGGCGCAGATCGGTTGATTCAAATGCTATTGTGGCATCCAATCTTATTTTTTTTATTTTACTGTTTTGCTCGTCGAATATCCACAATTGATTATCATAGCTGGGACAAATTGAATTGACTTGAAACAAATTTGCCTTGCGCAAGTCGATGCGCTGAACCAATTGCATCATCCTGTCGAGTATCAATACAACATTGAAGTTTTTAAAATACAAATAAGTCCTCAACGCATTCTGCGAATGAATGGAATAGAGTTTTCCATAGCGCCGTACTTCATTGAATACGGAAAGTGAATCAAAGTTTGCATTGTATTTTTTGAGCTGCCCACCAGCTGTAAGCAGGTAGATATTTCCCCCTTCATCAACATCCAATAGATCAAATTCACCCTTGATTTGTTTGACCAAGTTCAGATTCACGCCAAGCTCCTGAGCAGATGCTTCTGTTTGTGCGAAAAAAATTAAAAATATAAAAATGATAGGCCTGATCATGAATGATA